>Ga0247727_10003975_pt1 | contig 32029 bp, 23 predicted proteins | sample WisWelCaveWW1625_FD_202498 | JGI IMG/M metagenome (GOLD analysis project Ga0247727, IMG submission 202498) | Biofilm microbial communities from Wishing Well Cave, Virginia, United States - WW16-25 | ecosystem: Environmental > Aquatic > Deep subsurface > Groundwater > Cave microbial mat | place... | reverse complement strand
AGTCCACCATCGCGAGCGTCAAGCGATCGGCGTTGGGATGCGGTTTGATTTCGAGAATCTGCGCGACGAAAAATTTATCGCGCGCCCATTCGACTTCGGGCGCGTCGCTCGGCGCGTTTTTTATTCCTTGCGGGCGCGGCAAGCCGATGTATTGCATCTGCTCGATTTCCAAACCCGCGACGGATAATTTTTCCGCGAGTTCGTGCGCGGGAATTGTGATGTCAACGAATTCTTTTAACCAGCTCAAGGGGATTTTCATTGTTGTTCTCCATCAATGACAGTAGGCAGAATGCAGTCGGCAGTAGGCAGAGAACGTTTTCTGCATTCTGCTTTCTGCCTTGTGCCTTCTTTTCATCAGAATTGCTCCAAGAACCGCAAATCGTTGCCCCAAAAATAACGGATGTCTTCAATGCGATGCTTCAACATCGCGATGCGTTGCGGTCCCATTCCAAACGCAAAGCCGCTCCATTTCGCCGGATCATAGCCGCCGTTCCGCAAAACATCCGGATGCACCATTCCCGAGCCCAAAATTTCGAGCCAGCCGGTTTGCTTGCAGACCGGACAGCCCGCGCCGTGACAAAGAATGCACTCGACATCCATTTCCATTGACGGTTCTGTGAACGGAAAATGATCGGCGCGAAAACGCGTTTGAATTTTTTCGCCGTAGAGCCGCCGCGCAAATTCGGTCAGCGTGCCTTTGAGATCCGCGAACGTGATGTTATGCCCGACCGCCAGCCCTTCGACTTGATAAAATTGAATCTCACTGCGCGACGTGATCTGCTCGTAGCGATAGCACATGCCCGGCAAGATGACGCGGATCGGATTCGGGTGCAGTGCGCGCATCGCGCGAATTTGTCCGGGCGATGTGTGCGTGCGGAGCAGAACGCGTTGATCGGAATCGGCGATATAGAACGTGCTCCAATTGTCGCGCGCGGGATGAAAGCGCGGGATGTTGAGCAATTGAAAATTCATTTCGTCCGATTCGATTTCGCGCGTACGAAAAATCTGAAAGCCCATATCGCCCCAGATGCGATAAATATCGCGCATCACCGCGGTCGCCGGATGCAGGCGGCCGCGCGCGCGCGGGCGACCGGGCAGGGTCACATCGAGCGGCTCGGCTTCGAGCGATTCGCTGAGCGCGCGTTGTTGCATTTGCCCGGCTTTCGCGGCGAACGCGGACTCGAGCGCGGTCTTCACTTCGTTCGCGAGTTTGCCGACCGCGCCGCGTTCTGCTTTGGGCAACGCGCCAAGTTGCTCCATCGCTTGCGCGAGCGCGCCTTTGCGTCCCAAATATTGCACGCGCCATGCTTCGAGCGGTGCCGCGTCCCAAATGGGTTCAAGTTCTTTGAGCGCGGTGTCGCGCAGTTGGTTAAGTTGATCGAGCATGGAACCTCCAGTGATCAGTAATCAGTGATCAGTGAGCAGTGAGCAGTTATCGGTGACCAGTAATCAGTTATCAGTTATCAGTTGTCAGTCAGCAGTAGTCGCATTGACAAAGTACTCGACTGAGGATTCGCGGAGAACTTTCGGTTCGCCGCAAAACGATTCTGCCTTTGCCATCATTCCGCCGAGAATTCTTCCGATTTCTTCATACTTGGCAATGATTGGGTTGGATTGTTCTTGAGTCAGGTAACCGCAGTCAAGTGCAGTTCCAATCCAATGTTGGGTCTCTTGTTGCTCTCCGTCTGCATCGGTCAGTTTGCTCAAAAAGTGTTTCTCATAACGTCTTTTTGCCCACGCTTCCGCGATGTTTGCGCCAATTGCGCGGGATGACCGCCGAACCTGATCCGTCAGCGAGAACATTTCGTCTTTTGGAAAGGCGCGCGTTCTCTGGAATATCTCGCGCTCTAACTGCTTTGCTTTTTGATACGCAATCAGATCGCGGAAACCAAAAGCATGCGGCAGATTGCTCATCGCCTCTCCTTTCTCTATGTAACCACTAATAACTGACGGCTGCTAACTGATAACTGATAACTGGTTACTGATCTTTATACTCGCGCAATTGCGGCGCAAGCCACGCGGTCGCGGCAACGGCGATCATCGTCGCGATGCCGCCGGTGATGACCGCGAGCGGCGCGCCGATCCACGCGGCAACGATGCCGGCTTCGAGATTTCCAAGTTGCGGTCCGCCCATAAAAAAAATCATATTCACGCCGGTCATGCGCCCGCGCAATTCGTCCGGCGTCGCGAGTTGGCGCAGGGTATTGCGCATAATGGTGCTGATCGTGTCCGCCGCGCCGACGAGCGCGAGAAAGAAAACGGAAAGCCAAAATAAATCCGACATTCCATACAACGTCGTCGCGAGACCGTACCCGGCAACCGCCCACAAAACCAAATGCCCTTTGCGTTTGATATTGCGCGCCAAGGACATCGCCGCGCCGGCAATGACCGCGCCGATAGATTCGGCGGCGTACAAAATTCCGAGACCGGTTGCATTCACCTGCAATATTTCTTTGGCGAAAATCGGCAGGAGCGACGTGGCGGAAGAGAAAAACGTCGCGATAAAATCGAGCAACATCGTGGACAGAATCATTTTCTCTTTGCGCACGAAATGGATTCCTTCGGTGAGCGACTGGCGCGTGATCTTGACCGCGCCGGAATTTTTTTGCGTCGGCGTTTTCATCAGCGCGAGCGCGATCAGCATCGCGAGAAATGAAATTGCGTTGATGATATAGACTATTCCCACGCCGAGCGTCGCTTCCTGCTCGACCCCGACGAGTCCGATAATCAAGCCCCCAATGGTGGGTCCCACCATGCCGGCAGTTTGATGCACAATGTTGTTGAGCGAAAGCGCGTTCGTGAGATGCTCTTTCGGCACAATGTTCGGCGTCAGCGCTTGACGCGCCGGTCCGTCGAACGCCATCGCCGCCGCGAGCAGCGCGGCAAGCGCGTAAATGCTCTCGACGGAAATCGTTTGCGTGAATGTGAGTACGGCGAGCAACGCCGCGCCGAGCATCAGCGCGCTTTGCGTAACGAACAAAACGCGCCGGCGATCGTGCGCGTCCGCAAACATACCGCCGATCAACGCAAAGACGATGACCGGCACAAAGCGCGCGAGACTAATCAGTCCCAACGCCAGCGCGGAGCGCGTCAACAAATAGACGTGATAGTTGAGCGCCATTTGTTGCATTTGCGACCCTAACTGCGAGACGAGTTGCCCCGACCAGATCAAGCGATAATCGCGATATTGAAACGCGGGAAGACGCGGCTGTTTAGTCGTGCGAGATGCAGTGATCAAAGTTGCTCCGTTATTTTGTCTTTCGAATCGAGAGGAGGCAATGGTTCTGGCTCCAAAAATGTTCCGTCCTCGGCGCGTCGCGCCGGTCGGATCGCGATAATGGCATCGCGATTGAGCGCGCCGTAAATGTGCGGATATTTTTTCGCCGCGTCGTCATAGCGGATCGGCGCGCGCACGCGCGCGGTATCGAGATAGAGATACAGAAACGGCTCGGGATTTTCGCAGTAATAGCGATTCGCCGTGCGCGCCATTTCCGCCGCGCCGTCGGTGCAATGAATAAAACCCTCGCGCGCAAAATCGCGCGGCAGATAATCCGTCTGCGGACTCTGCGCGTCAAAATATTTTTGCGGAACGATGTGAAATGTGATGGTCATTTCCAACAAAAAACTCCCGCCCGGTCAGGGACGAGAGTTTGCTCGCGGTACCACCCTTGTTAGTCTTGTCGTCGAGCAGTCAACAGTCTTGCGACTATATGACTGTGTGACGATCAGACTCACTTTGTGCGCCGACCAACATCGGCTATCCCGGTAACGTAGGATGGACGGTGTGGACTAGTCTCACCGAACGTCATTGCGAGGAGGCTGTTTTTGCCGACGAAGCAATCCCCTGATGCGTCTTGGACGCCTTCGGCGGCTTCGGCGGCTTCGGCGCGAAAACCGCGCCTCGCAATGACGTGACTGATTTCGCCCGCACGGCTCGGGAGGGAATTCATCGCGTGATTCCGGAAATGCTCGCAACGTGAACCACATTTCTCTCTGGCAGATTACGCGCGACTACTCGTCTCCGTCATTGCCGCTACGCGTTGCATTATCCGCAGAAAGATTATTTTTGTCAAAGCGGAAAAATGATAGTTGGAAGAACGGACGCGCGGCGTTGGCGGCGAGGCTGCGCGCGCGGAGGGTCATATTGCGGTTACCAAAGACGGCTTGACGTTTGCAATTACTCGCTTTATAATCACCGGCATGTTAAAGGTGCTTTCAGTGAGCGGCGAGTCTCAAGCGCAATTCATCGAGCGCGCGGCGCGGCGTGTGGAAGCGTTGGGTCTCTCCGCATCCGCGATTTTGTTTTTGGAATCCAGCAAGCCGCTCGCCTATCTGGGCGCGCAAATTCTGTATGTTACGCAACCTTTTCTCGCCGTGATGATTCGCCCGGCTGATCTTGAGCGCGCGGCGGAATTGCTTCAAGATTCGGCGGCGGTCGAAGCGTTGATTCAGCGATTGGAAAACCCATCCGCCGCGCCGGTGATATCGCCCGGGTGATCGCGCGGACAGGAGTTCCCATTTGGATGCGCTACTCAGTCTCCTGCGTTCAACGATTGATCTCGAACAAGCTCAGCAGTTAGCCGTGTTCCTCGTTTTCCTCCCCATTTTTTTCTTTTCCTATTGGGCGGTCAAACGCGGCGCGCCGATTCATCTGCGCGCGATTCCGGCGTACGACGCGCTGAAAAAATTGCTGGCGCAATCCGCGGAAGCCGGACAGCCCGTGCATCTGTCGCTTGGCACCGGCGGCATTGGCGACGCCGCCACCGCCGATACAATGGCGGGCTTGACGGTCTTGGAATATTTCGCTGATCGCGCCGTGATCAGCGCGAATCCGCCGATCGTGACGATGGCGAACCCGACCGCGCTCCCGGTCGCGCAAGATATTTTACGCCGCGCGTATGCGCGCCACGGCTCCACCGAAGAATACGACCCGGCGCGCGCGCGCTTGATCGCGCCCAATCCTAATTTGAATTCACAAGGCGAAGCGTTTGCGTACGGCGCCGGCGCGATGCGGATCATCGCGCAGCACGGCTTGATTGCGAACGTGATGATCGGCAGATTCGGCGACGAATTTTTGCTCTTGAGCGAAACCGGCGCGCAACGCGGCGTTCAACAAATCGGCGGCACCAGTTCCGAACGCGTCCTGCCCTTTGTGCGCGCGACGGTGGATCATCCGCTCATCGGCGAAGAAATTTACGCCGGCGGCGCGTATTTGTCGAACAAGCCCGGGCATGTGAGCAGTTTGCTCGCGCAAGATTTAATGCGCTGGCTCATCGCGGCGGGACTCGTCGCCGGCGTTTTGCTCAAAACGGCTGGAGTGATTCGATGAGATGGCTTTTGACGGCAGTCGCGATCGGCGTCGGGTTCGTGATGCTCGCCGATTTTTTTTATCGTCATCCCTTGCTCGATATTCTCGGCGTCGCGTTTCGCGAATGGGCGATTATTTTGACCGCGTTCGCGTTGCTGGTCGGATTGTATAATCTCTTGCATGTGCATTTCTTGCGCGTTCTGCGGCGCCACGAGCCGAATGCCGGCTACAGTTTGCTCGTCCTCGCGACCGCGCTCACGGTGATCGCGATCGGTTTTTGGTTTGGCTTGGGAAGCGAATCGCCAATGACGTGGATTTTCAATTATGCGTATCGTCCGTTGCAAGGCGCGTTCTTTGCGCTCGCCGCGTTCTTTCTCGCGAGCGCGGCGTATCGCGCTTTGCGCGCGCGCAGTATCGAAACCTTTCTGATGCTCATCGCCGCGCTCGTGGTTTTCGTCGGGCAAATTCCGTTGACGAACACGGAAAGCGCTTTCAATATTGCGGCGCAGGCAAAGGATTGGGTGTTGAGTGTGCCGGCGGAAGCCGGCGTGCGCGGCATTTTGATCGGTGTCGCGCTCGGCACCGTCGCGACCGGTTTGCGTTTGATCGTCGGTTTAGATCGTCCGTACAGCGAGTAATTTTAGGTGCGACGCACTTGCCAAGTGCGTCGCACCTGCGGTCATAAATCATGTCCACTGTTTATTGCGCCCATTGCGGCCTCAAAAATTCGGAAAGCAGTAAATTCTGCGCGAACTGCGGCGCGCGGCTCGCGCCTGCCGAAGGATTGATCTGCCCAATGTGCAGTACGCCAAATTCGACCGACAGCGTCTTTTGCAACAATTGCGGCGCGCGCGTCGTGCCGCTCCTTGCCGGCGAAGATCGCGTGCCGCCGCCGATCAAGGGACTTTCGCTCCCGGTAAAACCGGTGACCCCGCCGGCGGAAATCGCGCCGGCGCCACGCGCAGAAGAATCGCAAGATTGGCTCGCGAATTTGCGCGCCGCCGCGCCAGTGCAAGACACGCCCGAATCGCTCGACGAATTGCCGGATTGGCTGCGCGAGGCGAACGCGCCGGCGGACGCAGACGCGCGCTCGCAAGAAACGCAATCCGCGCCGGCGGAGCAAGTGCCGGAAGACGATAGCTGGATGCGCGAGTTGCGGCAAAAAGCGGCAGTAGAACCGGTGACGCCGGCGGTTGAAGAAACCGAAGCCGACGAACCAAGTTGGATTCGCGATGCGCGCCGCGCCGCGACGGCGGAATCGCCAAGCGAACCGGCACGCGCGGATGCATCGCCCGAGATGGATTGGATCGCGCACGCGCGCGATGTGACGGCAACGCCGGCAACGCCCGCGGGCGAAACAGAAAACGACCCGGCGTGGCTTGAAAATTTGCGCCCCACGCGCGCCGAAATTGTAACGCGCGGCGAAATTGCCGGTGACGCTGAAGGCGCGTTCAATGACGAAATTCCGGATTGGTTGAGCGATGCCGAACGCGCGCGCGCAATTCCGGAAACGCGCGATTTTCTCACGCCGCGCGCGGGGGAAACGCCGGCGGAAGAAACGCCAGAGTGGTTGCGCATGGCGATGCCATCCGCTTCGCCGCCGCTTGAGCCGGCGGCGGCGTCCGAAATTCCCGCGTGGGTCGCGCAACTCAAGCCCCTGCCGGCGACGCCGCCGAGCGCGGGCGAGCCGGTGGAAATGAGCGGACCGCTAGCGGGATTGCGCGGCATTCTGCCGCTGGCGCACGCGCTCGCGCAGGTGCATCCGCGCGTCGCGTTGCGCGCGCGCTCGAACGGCGCGACCGGCGCGCAAGTTTTTGAATCCATTCTCGCCGCGCCCGCCGCCGCCGAATTGCCAAGGTCAATCCCGCGCCGCGTCGCGCTCACGTTGCGGCCGGTGATTTTTATTTTGCTCCTGCTCGCGGTCACCATTCCATTTTTCCTGCCGGCGAATTTCGCCTCTGCGAATTTGCGGATCAGCGGCACGCTCGCCGCGGAATTTTTCGACACGGTGCAAACGCTCCCAGCAAATTCAACCGTTCTGCTCGCGTTCGAGTATGACGCGAGTGTTGCCGGCGAAATGGATTTGCTCGCGCACGCGATCACGCGGCAATTGATGCAACGGCGCGTCAAGATCGTCGCCATCAGCACGCTCGAAGCCGGCGCGCCGATCGCGCAACGCGTTTTGCAATCGGCGGCGGCGGCGAGCAATTATCGCGTGGGAGTGGATTACGTGAACGCGGGTTTTCTCGCCGGGCAGGAAGCCGGCGTCGCGCAATTTGCGGCGAGCGGCTGGGGCGCGAACGCAGTGGATTTTGAACGGCGCGCCTTGCGGCAATTGCCGTTGACCGCGAATCTCAAAAGCGCGCGCGATTTCGCGCTGGTGATCGAATTCGCCGGGTCGGATGACGCGCTCAAACTGTGGATGGAGCAAGCGCAAGCGCGCGCGAATTTGCGCGTCGCGGCGGCGACGAGCGCGGCGGCGGAACCGAAAGCGCGCGCGTACAAAGACGCGAAGCAATTGATCGCGCTGGTGAGCGGCTTGACCGGCGCGGCGCAGTACGAAGTGCTTTCGAATCAGCCGGGACAAGCGATCGTGCGCCTGAACGCGCAAAGCGCGGCGATGATGGCGCTCGTGCTGATCGTCGTGTTGGGAAATGTCGCGTACGTCATTGCGCGGGTGCGCGGCAAAGCATAGCCAAAGAAATTCAAAATTCAATACTCGTAATTCGTAAATCAACAATCTGAAACTATGAGCGAACTCATTGGTATTTGGGTGGGCGCGATTCTCACGCTCTTGGTCTTTAGTTATCTACTCGGCGATACGCCGCTCTTTCGCATCGCGCAAGCAATCTTTGTCGGCGTGGCGGTCGGGTATGCGGTCAATGTCGCGGCGTATTCGGTGTTGTGGGAAAAACTAATTGGTCCGCTCGCGCAAGACCCGGAACAATTTTGGCCCCTGTTCGTGCCGCTCGCGCTCGGCTTGATGCTTTTTTTCAAACTGCGCGCGGCGTGGTCGCCGCTCGGCAATTTGCCGATTGCCTTTTTGTTTGGCGTCGGCGCGGCGCTCGCGATCGGCGGCGCGTTGAGCGGCGCGCTCGTGCCGCAACTCGCCGCGACGGTGGTGTCGTTATCGCCGACGCGAAGCGTTGAAAGCGCAATTAATAATGGGTTATTGGTCATTGGCACGATTGGCGCGCTGTTATCATTTCGTTTTTTGGCGCAACCGCAAAAACCGCTCGCGCGCGCGGCGGATACACTCGCGCGCGGCTGGAGTTATTTCGGACGCTGGTTTGTGCTGATCGCGTTCGGCGCGATTTTCGCGTCGGTCGCGGTCTCGCGCGTGTCGGCGTTAATTGATCAGATGTATTTTCTACTGCACGATTGGCTACAAGTGGTGCGGTAGTCGGTTTGTAACAAAATCTGCAACACTTGCACCGGCGGGAACGCAAGCGCTGGTGTCTGAAATCCAAAATGCCTGAACCCGAAAAACTAGAATCTTTTCTCATCGCCGATGTCGGCAGTGTGAATACCAAAGTCGGACTCGTGGACCAAATTGACGGCGAGTACCGCTTTGTCGCCGCCGCGTCGTCACCGACGACGGTAGAACCGCCGGCGTCCGATCTCGCGCTCGGCGTTCGCCGCGCGATCGAATTGATTCAAGCGCGCACCGACCGGCGTTTGCTCACCGACGACGGACAACTCATCATTCCCGAACGCGCGAGTGGGCAGGGCGTGGATTCTTTTTGCGCGGTGACGAGCGCGGCGATGCCGCTCCGCGTCGCGATTGTCGGCTTGAGCCGCGAAGTGAGTGTGGCGGCAGCGACGCGCGCGATTGGCTCCACGTACGCGACGATTGTCGCGACGCTCGCGCTCGCGGAAACCGGCGGGCGCTGGATGCCGATGCCCGCGGCGAATGGCGACGGAAAAAAATTGTCCGCGCCACTGATGGATCCGCAAGTCGTTGCGGCGGAAACGCTCGCGCGCGCGCGTCCCGACGTGATTCTTTTGGTCGGCGGGATTGACGGTGGCGCGACGCACGCGCTGTACGAAATCACAAATCTCGTCGCCGCGATTGCCGCCGCGTCCGATGAAGGCGCGCGTCCGCTGATTCTTTTTGCCGGCAATCGCGATGCCCGCGCCGAAATCGCCGCGCGCATCGGACCGATCACCCCGTTGCGCGTGACCGACAATGTGCATCCCGCGCTGGATCGCGAAAATCCCGCGCCGCTCGCGCGCGAACTCGAAGCGTTGTACGAGGAACGCCAATTGGCGCGTTTGCCCGGGCTGGGCAATCTGGGCAGTTGGACGACGACGCGTGTGCTTCCGACGGTGCGCGCCTTTGAAAATGTGATTCGCTTTCTCGCGCGGCGCTATGGGTTGCGCGTGCTCGGCGCGGACCTCGGCGGCGCGGCGACGACGCTCGTGCAGGCGCGCGGCGACGATTATACGCGCGTCGTGCGCGCGGATTTAGGGATTGGGCATTCGCTCGAAGGATTATTGACGCGTTTTGGCGCGGATGAATTGATGCGCTGGGTCCCGTTCGAAATGTCGAATGACGACGCGCTCGCGCAGTGGCTCAATCATTCGCTCTCTCCCGGCGCGATTCCCGCGACGCGCGAAGCAATGCTTTTGCAACACGCGGCGGCGCGGGTCGCGCTTGGCGCGACCGCGCGCGCAAGCGCGGTGGACACGCGCGAAGTGGATTTGCTTCTATTGACCGGCGGAATTTTCGCGCACCATTCCAATTATGCGTCGCTCGCGTTACTCGCGCTCGACGCGCTGGAGCCGAGCGGTATCTTTACGCTCGCGGCAGACGGATTCGGACTCGCGCCGGCGTACGGCGCGCTGGCGTCACTGAATTCCGCCGCCGCCGCCGGCGTGATCGAACGCGATGGATTTACGACGCTCGGCACGGTGATCGCGCCGCTGTCGAATAATCGCGACGGCGCGGTGGATTTGCGAATTCGCGTGCAGTCGAGCGCGGGCGGCGCGATGAATATTGATGTCGAGCACGGTTCGCTCGAATTGATTCCGCTCGCGCCCGGTCAAAAAGCGACGATTGAAGTGCGCGCGAGCGCGGGCGTTTCACTCGGCGCGGGGCGCGGGAATATTTTCAAAGGCGAAGTGGAAGGCGGCGCGCTGGGATTGATCGCGGACGCGCGCGGGCGACCGATTCGCTTGCCGGAAAATCCGGAGAAACGCCGCGTGCAAGTGCAGGAATGGCTGTGGGATGTGGGGGCGTAGGGAAGTGAACAGTAATCAGTAAACAGTAAGCAGTAATTCGTGATGTGTGAGTCGTGAATCTGATTTCCAACATCCAACATCCAATTTCCAACTTCTAATTTCTGAATCATTATGGCAGTGCCAACCCTAAATCAAACACGCGTGCTCGCCAAGACGCGCATCCGGCGCGAGCGGCTGTTGCCGACGCGCGGCGAAGTGATCAAGGCGATCAACGAACGCCTCGATCCGCTGGATATCGTCGCGTTCACGGAAAGCGGCGGCGTGCGCCCGATTCCGCTGGCGCGCTATTTGCGCGTGTCGGAAAATACGTTGCCGAAATATTTGCAAAAACGCGCCGGCGATCGCGTTGACACGCGCGAGGTGATCGCGTCCAAGCCGGAATTTCTGGGAATGTTGCAACGAATTTACCGCGCGCCGGCGGCGGCGCGCCTCGCCGCGTTGCAAGGCTCGTGGCTCGCGCTCGATCTCGAAACGCGCGTCGAGGTCAAGGCATTATATCGCGGCACGGTGCAAAATGTGATGCCGCGCGTTGGCGTGGTGATCGAGGCGACCGGCGCGCTCGTGCAGGGCGCGTGGGGCGGCGGCGGCGAAGGCGTTGGGGTTTTGAAAAAAATGGCGAGCGAACCCGGCGATATTCTAAGCGAAGATCAAATTGACGTTTCCGCGCGCGGGACGATCTTGCTCGCCGGCGCGGGCGTAACAGAAAAAGCGCTGGAACGCGCGGCGCAAGAACGCGTCGCGGGGTTGATCGTCGGCGGAATGTCGCCGCGTTTGAAAACGTTGATCGAGCAATTGCATGTGCCGACGATTCTGACCGAAGGGTGGGGCGATCAAACGATGGCGCAACCGATTTTTGATCTGCTCGTGGCGCACGCGGGCGAGGATGCCACGCTCAATCCCGCGCACCGCACGCGCGGCGGCGCGCTCAAGCCGGAAATTTTTATTCCGGTGATGGCGACGCCCGGCGCGGCGACGAGTGGTGTTCTGCCGCCGCCGACCTTGGTAGCGGAAGTCGGCGCGCGTGTGCGCGTGCTTGCCGCGCCGGCGCGCGCCGCGCTCGGAAAAATCGCGCGCGTGTTGACCGAACCGCAAACATTGGAGAGCGGCATCCTCGCGTGGGGCGCCGAGATCGAACTCGCCGGCGGCGCGCGCGTGTTTGTGCCGTGGGAAAATTTGGAATTGATGGACTAGAAACCTTCGAGAGCTTGCCCTGAGCACATTCGCTTCGCTCAGTGTAAACTCCGCGAAGGGTCTCAAAACCGCGAAGGTTTATGGGTAGAATAACCTGAAAGGAGAAAATACAATGGCAGAGATGGCGCCCTCGGGCGGTGGTCCGAATCGTCTTTTTCTTGTCCTGGCAATCGGTCTCGGCGGTTTGCTCGTGCTCGGCTTGATCGGGCTGGGCGGATTTTTCTTGTTGCAAGGTCAAACCCGCGCGGCGGCAACGCCAACGCGCGCGTTAGCCACCGCGACGCGCTTTGCGCTCGCCGCCACGGCAACGCAACAGCCGCCAACTGAAGCGCCGACGAATACGCCCGTCTTTGTCGCGGTAACACCGGGCGCAACCCTTCAGCCGTCTGTGACGCCGGGCGCGAGCGGAACTGTCACGATAACCGTAACGGGCACGCCGCGCACCGGTACGCCCGGCACCGGCACGCCGACCGGTGGCTTGCCGCAAACCGGTTTGGGCGAAGACCTGATGTTGCTCGCGGCTGGCGCGGCGCTCGTATTAATAATTTTTGCGGCGCGGCGCGCGCGCGCCGGCGCGGCGGCATGAAAATAAAGACCTTCGCGGTTTTCAAAACCGCGAAGGTCTTGCTTTGGAGAAACTAATGCTATATCGCCAACTCGGCTCTGCCGGCGCGCGCGTTTCCGTGATCGGACTCGGAGGCAATCGGCTGGGCGCGGATATGCTGACGCAAGACGGCGTGAATAATATTATCGCCGCGTGCGCGGATTTGGGAATTAATTTCATTGATACCGCGAATGTTTACAACGGCGGCAAATCGGAAGAACGGCTGGGCGTCGCGCTCAAGGGCAAATGGGAAAAATTCGTCGTCGCGACAAAATTCTCGATGCCGACCGGCGACGCGCCCAACGACAAAGGCGCATCGCGGTATCATTTGCAGAACGCGCTCGACGCGAGTCTGCGGCGTTTGCAAACCGATCACATTGATTTGTATTACGTCCATCGCTGGGACGCGGCAACGCCGGTCGAGGAAACGCTCCGCGCGCTGGATGATGCGATTCGCGCGGGCAAGGTGCGCTATATCGGCGCGTCGAATTTCGCGGCGTGGCAATTGGCGCATGCAAATTTACTGGCGGAAGTGCGCGGCTGGTCGCGCTTTGTCGCGTTACAATCCGAATATCATTTACTCGAGCGCGGAGTGGAGCGCGAAGTGTTGCCGTACTGCCGCGCGCAGAACGTTGGGTTTGTGCCTTACTTTCCGCTCGCGGGCGGCTTTCTGACCGGCAAGTACGCGCGCGGCATGCCCGCGCCGGCGGGCTCGCGCGGCGAGTCGTCGCCGTATGTAAAAAAATATATGACGGACGCGTATTATGATCGCGCGGAAAAACTCGCGGCATTCGCGCAGGCGCGCGGGCGCGGCGTCAATGATCTCGCGCACGCGTGGTTGCTCGCGCAGCCGGCGGTTTGCTCCGTGATTTCCGGCGCGACGAAGTTAGAGCAAGTGCAAGCAAATGCCAAAGCAGGGGATTGGGTGTTGACGGCGGAAGAAGAGAAAGAAGTGAGAGCGGTGTTGGAGGGATAGTGGAAATGCAGAATGCAAATGACGGATTGCCTTGAATTATTCGGCGCGCGTTGCTATTGTGAATCGCACACTATTTAATCGCCCCATAATTTTCTAGCCCACACCGCCGCGGGCGTTCGTTGGTCCTCATAATGCCCGCTCGGATTTTTTCTGGGCGGGCGTTTTTATCTGGGATACACCTATGCCGCGAATCTTTGACAACATCGAACTATCGCTTTCACCCGCGCTAAAAGAAACATTGAACGATGCAGACCGCGCGGATTTTTGTGTGGGCTATTTCAATCTGCGCGGCTGGAAGGAACTGGATTCGTACATTGAGCAATGGGCGGGCGGAGAAGAAAATTGTTGTCGTTTGCTCATCGGGATGCAGAAACTCCCTCACGATGAATTGCGCGAAACGATCAGTCTCATCGAAACAGGCGGCATTGATAATCAAACGGCGCTCCGCTTGAAAAAGAAACTGGCTGAAGAATTCAAGGAGCAATTGACCTTCGGTGCGCCCACCAGTGCAGACGAAAAAGGCTTGCGCAAACTTGCCGCGCAGATCCGCGGAAAGAAAGTCATCGTCAAACTATTTCTTCGCCATACTCTCCACGCTAAACTTTATCTCCTTTTCAGAAATGATCCCAACAATCCGATTACGGGTTTTCTGGGAAGCAGTAATCTCACGCTCGCGGGTTTGTCCAAGCAAGGCGAGTTGAATGTGGATGTGCTCGATCACGATGCTTGTAACAAATTGGCAAAGTGGTTCAATGATCGCTGGAACGATAATTTTTGCGTAGACATCTCGGATGAACTCGCAACGATCATCGAGCAATCCTGGGCGCGCGAGGAGATGATTCCGCCGTATCATATCTATTTGAACATCGCCTATCACCTCTCGCAAGAAGCGCGTTCGGGCTTGGCAGAATTCAGCATTCCCGCTCGCTTCGACAGAGAGTTATTCGAGTTTCAAAAAGCCGCGGTCAAAATCGCCGCGCATCATCTCAATAAACGCGGCGGCGTGTTGATTGGCGATGTGGTTGGCTTGGGCAAGACATTGATGGCGACGGCGGTTGCCAGCATCATGGAGAACGACCAATTTTTGGAAACGCTCATCATCTCACCCAAGAATTTGACCAAGATGTGGGACGATTATCGGATGAATTATGGCCTGCGAGCAACCGTGATGTCGTCGAGCGCGGCTCAGAAAAGATTGCCGCACTTGCCGCGCCACCGTCTGCTGATCCTCGACGAAAGCCATAACTTGCGAAACCGCGAGGGCAAGCGGTACAAAGTCATTCAAGAATACATCGAGAAAAATGAATGCAAGGTGATTATGCTGACGGCAACGCCGTACAACAAAACCTACCTCGACCTCTCGAATCAATTACGTTTGTTCGTGCCTGAAGACAAAGATTTGGGCATTCGTCCCGAACGATTGCTCAAGGAAATCGGCGAGACCGAATTTATTCGTCGCCATCAATCGGGGTTACGCACGCTTGCCGCATTTGAGAAGAGCGAGTATGCAGATGATTGGCGTGAGTTGATGCGCCTCTATCTCGTGCGTCGCACGCGTAGTTTTATTCAGGACAACTATGCCCAAAAGGACGAGCGCGGTCGCAAGTATCTGACGTTTGCCGATGGGCGGCGATCCTATTTTCCCGTGCGCCAACCAAAAAAAGTTCCGTTCAAGATTGACGACATAAATCCAGACGATCAATATGCGCGCATGTACGCGGCGGATGTCGTGGACACGATCAACGCGCTGCGCTTACCGCGCTATGGGATGGGCAATTACGCCGATCCGCCACGCATTCAACCCAATGCCGCTGAACTCACCGTGCTGGATGATTTGTCACGCGCGGGCAAACGCTTGATGGGATTTTGTCGCACCAATCTTTTCAAGCGGCTTGAAAGCAGTGGATCGGCGTTTCTGCAATCGGTCGAGCGGCACGTTTTGCGAAACTATGTATTCCTGCATGCGATTGAAAATGGCGAGCCAATCCCCATTGGCAGGCAGGGCGCGGAATTGCTGGACGCTCGTGTGAATGACGCGGATGAGGACGCGGGCGCACCAGCAGAATTGTTTGACGACGAAAACGGTGAAGAGCAAAAAGTCGTTGCGGGAAATTCGTTGCGAACCGAAGCGGATTTCAAACGACGCGCGGCGGAGATTTACGAAGAGTATGTAAAAACCTACAAGACACGTTTTAAATGGCTGCGCCCCGCGTTGTTCGACAAAGATTTAGGAAAGGATTTACGAAATGACGCGCAGGCGTTGATGCAGGTTTTGAAAAAATGCGGCGAATGGAATGCTTCGACTGATGCAAAATTGGACGCGCTTTTCAATCTCGTGACGAAGGAACATCCGAACGAAAAAATATTGGTCTTTACGCAATTTGCCGACACGGTTGATTATTTGGAATCGCAACTACATGCGCGTGGCGTCTCCAAAATGGTCGGCGTGACAGGCGACTCGACAGACCCGACACAGATGGCGTGGCGGTTTAGTCCTTTCAGCAACAACAAGCGCGACCAAATCAAACCAGAAAATGAACTGCGCGTGCTGGTCGCGACCGACGTTCTCAGCGAGGGACAAAACTTGCAGGACGCGTTTATCGTCGTGAATTACGATTTGCCTTGGGCAATCATTCGCCTGGTTCAGCGCGCGGGACGCGTGGATCGCATCGGACAAAACTCGGAAAATATTTTGTGCTACTCGTTCCTGCCTGCAGAGGGCGTCGAACGCATCATCCGTTTGCGTTCGCGCGTACGGGAACGGTTGCAGGAAAATGCCGAAGTCGTCGGCACAGATGAAATGTTTTTTGAAGATGATCGCAATGATCAAACTGTGCGCGATCTCTTTACCGAAAAGGCAGGCATTCTCGACGGCGACGCGGATACGGAAGTGGATTTGGCATCGTACGCGTATCAGATTTGGAAAAACGCAACGGACGCGGATCCAAATCTCAAGAACATCATCCCGAATCTTCCGCCCATTGCGTACTCGGCGCGCGCACATAAACCGACCGCGCAATCACCTGAAGGTGTGCTGGTCTACTTGCGTACTGCCGAAGGCAACGACGCGCTGGCTTGGGTGGACAAAGAGGGCAAGAACGTTACGGAATCGCAATACACCATTTTAAAAGCGGCAGAATGTTCAGCGGATACGCCTGCTGTGCCACGCGACGAAAAGCATCACGATCTTGTGAAGCAGGGCGTTGAGATGATTCTCCGCGACGAAAAATCTGTGGGCGGACAATTGGGACGACCCTCCAGCGCGCGCTTTCGCACGTACGAGCGGCTCAAACGATATGCAGAGCAACTTAAAGGCACTCTATTTGAAAGTCAGGAATTGCTTAAAGCGATTGACGAAATCTATCGTTATCCTCTGCGCTCTAATGCAGTGGACACATTGAATCGCCAATTGCGGAGCGGAGTTTCCGATGAACGATTAGCAGAAATTGTCATCGGTTTGCGCGACGATGATCGGCTGTGCATCGTCGAAGCAGAAGAGCAAGCCCAAGAACCGCGCATCATTTGCTCGTTGGGATTGAATGCGCCAGGGGAGGGCAAGTAGATTATGCCTCTCGATCGCTCGCGTGCGCGGCAATGGCTCAAGGAATTCGATTTTAAAAATCTTTTCATCGAAGGTTTGGGCTGGGATCGCATTTCTTCCTCTTTGCAAGTTTCGGTGAATGGTCAGACGTTCACGCTTGCCGCCATCGCGAACAAGCGCGGCATGATCGCGTATCTGTGCAGTCCCGCGCCCGAGGGTCGCGTCCCCGATTATTCCACGCGCCGCAAAATCGAAATGCAAGTTTCGAGATCTGTGCGCGAACATTTGATCATCTACACCGACGCGAACCAAACGACCCAGCTTTGGCAATGGGTCAAGCGCGAAGCCGGCAAACCGCTCGCGAGCCGCGAGCATACGTTTCAGCGCAATCAGATGGGCGATTCGCTCGTTCAGAAATTGGACGCGATTGCTTTTAGTATTACCGAAGAAGAATTGCTCACGCTCGTGGACGTCACCATCAGCGTGCGCGCGGGCTTTGATGTCGAACGCGTCACCAAGCGATTCTACGACCGTTTCAAAACGGAGCACGATTCGTTTTTGAAATTCCTCGATGGAATTCCCGACAAGGAGTTGGAACGCTGGTACGTTTCGGTCATGCTGAATCGCTTGATGTTCATCTACTTTGTGCAAAAGAAAAGTTTCTTGGACAACGACACGAATTATTTGCGCAATCGTCTCGCCGAAAGCAAAAAGCGCGGCAAGGACCGCTTTTATCGCGATTTTCTCGCCTCGCTTTTCTTTGAAGGTTTTGCAGAAAAGAAGCATGAACGCTCGCGCGAAACAAATGCATTGCTCGGTAACGTGCCGTATCTCGACGGCGGCTTGTTTCAAAAGCATCAGATCGAAGAATTGCACGGCAAGACGATCCAAATTCCTGATGCGGCGTTCCAGCGCGTTTTTGATTTCTTCGACAATTACCAATGGCACTTGGATGAACGCCCTCTTCGCAACGACAACGAGATCAATCCCGATGTGCTGGGTTATATTTTTGAAAAGTACATCAACCAGAAACAGATGGGCGCGTTCTATACCAAAGAGGACATCACGGGCTATATCAGCCAGAACACGATCATTCCATTTCTCTTTGACGCCGCGAAACAAAAAGTGAAAATTGCGTTTGAGGGCGAACATTCTGTTTGGCAGTTGTTGCAATCAGACCCTGAGCGCTACATTTACGACGCGGTGAAACACGGCATTGAATTATCTTTGCCAAAAGAAATCGCGGCGGGGCTGAAGGATGTGGCGAAGCGCACCGGATGGAACAAGTCCGCGCCTGCGGAATACGCACTGCCGACCGAAATCTGGCGCGAGGTCGTCGCGCGGCGCACGCGCTACGAGGAAGTTCGCGTGAAATTAGCAAACGGGGAACTGCGCGATATCAACGATCTCATCACGTACAATCTCAACATTCGCCAGTTTGCGCAAGATGTGATCGAGAACGCCGAAGGTCCCGAACTCGTGCGCGCATTTTGGCACGCGATTGAAAATATTTCCGTGTTGGATCCAACCGTTGGCTCGGGCGCGTTTTTGTTTGCGGGGTTAAACATCCTCGAATCGTTGTACGAAGCGTGCTTGGATCGGATGCAGGCGTTTGTGGACGAGATGGAGCGTTCGGGCGAAAAGCATCGTCCTGAAAAATTCGGCGATTTCAGAAAGATTCTAGAACGCGTGGCGCTCACCAACCGAAAATATTTTGTTTACAAATCCATCATTGTCAACAATCTTTTCGGCGTGGACATTATGGAAGAGGCGACGGAGATTTGTAAACTGCGTTTGTTCTTGAAACTCGTGGCGCAGATAGACGACGCGGAAAAAATCGAGCCGCTGCCTGACATTGATTTCAATATCCGCGCGGGGAACACGCTGGTTGGCTTTGCGACGTATGACGAGGTGAAACGCGCCGTCACTTCCAAAGGCACGCAGATCAAGATGCTTTCTACCGAAGACGAAGACACAATGAAGCGGATTGACGAGAGCGCGGAAATTGCCGACCGCGCGTTTCGGCAATTCCGTTTGCAGCAGACCGAACTGGGCGGGCAGGTCACGGCAACGGATAAGCAAAATCTGCGCAACCGTTTGAAGAAACTTGAAGCGGAACTGAACAATTACCTCGCGCGTGAATACGGCGTTGACCCGAACAAGAAAGCGGCGTTTGAAAAATGGCGCGCGTCGCATCGCCCGTTCCACTGGTTCATCGAGTTTTACGGCATTTTGAAACGTGGTGGGTTTGATGTGAGCATAGGCAATCCGCCGTATGTGGAGTACAGCAAGGTCAGGAACGAGTACGCCGTGCGTGGATACGCGACGGAGAGTTGTGGGAATCTATTTCCAATGGTGGTTGAACGATCATACAAGATTCTCTTGGACGAAGGGCGTTTTGGAATGATTCTTCAACACTCAGGATTCTGCACACCAAGAATGAAAGACCTGATTGATTTCACCAAGAAGAACAACGTGTTCGCTTGTGTTTCTTTTTATGAATGTCGCCCAGGCAAGCTCTTCGATATTGATGTAAGGCTTGCCATTCCAATTCTCAAGAAAGGGCGGGAGACATTTCGCTACTACGCGGGAAGATACTTTCGATTCTTATCCGAGGAAAGACCTGTCCTCTTCCAAAGAGTCAAATATGTTGACGCCACAAAGGTTATTCAACCCTACTCGCTCTTGAAAATCGAAACGGATTTGGAAGCGTCAATTGCTGACAAAATGTTTCTACACTCCAAGCGCAGGATGGCTGATTGGACGCTTCCCGAGGGCAAACCTGTTGTATTCTACAGCTATGGATTCAGGTATTGGGCAAAGGCGCTCAATTTTCGTCCCTATTTCAAGGGAGAAAATGCAGAGTTTTCAACAGGTGATAAAACCTTGAGTCTGCAAAAGGGAATAAATCCCGACGTCATAGTTTGCGTAATGAACTCGTCACTGTTCTATTGGTATTATTCGATTTACAGTGACGGCCACAATTTCACCAAAACAGTCATAAATGATTTTCCGTTTGACTATCCCAGTCCATCTATCGAAGAGCGTCTGAAGCAACTTGGTGCAGAATTAATGGCAGACCTGAAAAGAAATGCAAGATTGAAAACGGCAGTTTACCAAAGCACGGGCAAAATCAAGTACGATGAGTACTATGCTTCCAAATCCAAGCCAGTCATAGACGAGATTGATCGCGTGCTGGCAAAGCATTATGGGTTCACGGACGAGGAGTTGGATTTCATCATCAACTATGACATCAAGTATCGGATGGGGAGAGAGGCGGAGGAAGAAGAGTGAGGAGTGAACAGTGAACAGTCGGTAGTGAACGGTGAACAGTGGGCGGTGGATAAGATTGCAAAATGGAGTCAACGATGACGGAGAAGGAATATATTATCTTTTGCGACGAGTCGGATCGAGAGGGAAAGTATTATTCAAATTTCTATGGCGGTTTGATTGTTGGCACGTCAAACTATCAACGTGTGACGGACTTGTTGAACAAGAAAAAGCAGGAACTCAACCTCTACGGTAAAGTAAAATGGGAAAAAGTGACTGGACGTTATCTGCTCAAGTACGTAGAATTGATCGAATGCTTTTTCGATGAGGTTGTCAAAACAAACGTCAAAGTGCGAATCATGTTTCGCCAGAACGTTCAGACACCCAAAGGATTGAGAGCAGAGCAGGTCGAGATGCAATATTTTTTGCTTTACTACCAATTCATCAAGCACGCTTTTGGATTAGAATTCATCGAGGCGATTGACGCGGGGACACGGTTGCGATTGTATTTTGATTTGTTTCCCGATACGCGTGAAAAAGCCGAAGTATTTAAGGGTTTCTTGTACGCGTTACAGAAATTTAGAAAATTCAATGCGGCACGAATTTCGATTGCGAGAGAGGATATCGCCGAAGTTCGAACAGAAGACCATGTCTTGCTCCAATGTTTGGATGTCGTGCTAGGCGCAATGGCGTTCCGCTTGAATGACAAGCACAAAGCAAAACCGAAAGGAATGAAAAAGCGCGCCAGTCGAACGCGCGCCAAAGAAACTTTGTACAAAACCATCTTGAAACAGATTCGGAGAATTCATCCGCGTTTTAACATTGGTGTCACAACCAGTCTCGGTGAAACCTTGACAGCTAAATGGACTGACCCCTATCTGCATTGGTCGTTTCTGCCAAGAAATGCTCAATACGATCCTCGATTGACCAAACAATCCAGAAAAAAATAAGAACCCCACTTGGCCTACATCAATATCTGACGCATAACGTCAGACTTCGGACAAGCAGGGTTCTTAACTGCCCATACTATACAATATGTCCTGACCCGTGTCAAGGAAAATCTTCAAACCTGGTTTGAATTTCTGATGGAAATCCTGAAAATCTCCCAAAATTCCCTCGACTATCCGCCCCTACTGAAAAGACTGCTCGATAAACACGCGCCCGACTCCTTCGACGCGTTCGGCAATTTCGCCACGCTGCAGACCAAAACACTCGCGCTCTTTTGCTCGCAAAAATGCCCAGGCAATCTTATACTGCAAACCTACGACCTCGCGCAGAATTTGCGGCAGGCGGGCATCACCGTCATTGGCGGCTTTCACTCGCCGATGGAGCGTGAGGTGCTCAACATTCTTTTGCGCGGCGCTCAACCCATTATCATTTGCCTTGCGCGTAACATTAGCGCAAAAATCGGGCGCGATTATTCCCCACTCTTGAAAGAAAATCGCGCGCTCATACTGTCGCCATTCGACCGCAAGAACCCCCGCATCACCGCCGAAACGTCCGTGGTACGCAATCGTTTCGTCGCCGCGCTCGCAACCCATATTTTCGTTGCCTACGCCGAGCCGCGCGGCAAGATGGAGCAATTTTGCCGCGATGTTCTCGTCTGGGGCAAGCCCCTTTACACCTTTGCAGATGACGCGAACGAGCAACTCGTCGCGCTTGGAGCAAAAGCCGTACCGGCGAATTGGGTGCCGTGATTGGGGGAAAAAAACACGCCAGTTCAATCAAGCGCTGGCGTGTTCTTCAGGCAGGGGAGACAGGACTTGAACCCGCAACCGCTCGGTTTGGAGCCGAGTGCTCTGCCAAATTGAGCTACTCCCCTACGCAAAAATATTCTAGCACAACTGACGCGCGCGCGCAAATCGTTCGCGCGCTATACGCTTTCCCGTAATCAACCTGTAATCCAGGACTACTTGTCAGCGCGGTGCGGGTCTGGTATAATCGCAAGTGATGCCGGAGAACAAAACCACTGAAAGTATTGACAATATTTCCAATAGGATGCCATTGAATTACTTGCTCGTCTCGGACAACGATACGCTCGTGCAAGCGCTGGGACACGTCGTCACCAGCCGCCTTGGTACGCTCGCGACCGCGCCGAATTCGGATGAAGCCGTGCGTTTGCTCGCGCGCGCGAACTGCGCCGCGGTTTTTGTGGACGCGCGCGACATTTCGCAATGCCAATCTATTCGCGCGCGCTGGCGCGGTCCGATCGTCCTGCTCGTTCCCGGCGAGGCGAAAAGCGCCGCCCTGCACGGCTATCAAAACGGCGCGGATCTCGCGATCGCGGTCCCGTGCGATGCGCGCGAACTCGTCGCGCGGGTGCAAGCGCTGACGCGCCGGCACGCATTGACACCCTCGCACTGAAAGTATTTTCAATAATCAATTCGGAAAGGAAAAAATTACATGCGTAAATCGTTCTTGATCCTGATTACCCTATTGCTCGCGGCGGGGATCGTCGGTTGTTCCAGCGATCAGCCCGCGCCAGATCAACCGGATCCTCAAGCGCCGCCCGCGACGCAACCGACTCTCGCGTCGAAAGGCACTTTGCCTGCTCCTGTCGGCAATTGCCAGTCGCGTTTGTGGGGCAAGGTTGAAAACTCGACGAATAAGCAATCGCCGCCCAATGTTTCCGTCGAAGTCGCCAGCGTGAATTTCAAAGGCAAAACGCTTACGGATAACAATGGTCTCTACGGATTTTTTGGTTTGTGTGCGGGTGAGTACACCGTTTCGATAACGCCGCCGAATGCGAAAGCGTCCCAGCCCGGACCCAAAGTTTCATTAGATGGCGCGAAGCAAGTCAAATTCGATTTATCGTACAAGTGAGCAGACGGATCGTTTGAGAACGCCACCCTTCGTTCAATACGCCGAGCAGTCTGCCTGAATCACAGGTCTTGAGATTCGATTCGCGTAGCTGGCTCGGCATTTCTTTCCAGAGTGGGGTGGGTCAATTTGAATAGGACTTGAGCACTAGTACTTACGTCGCGCGCGGGCTCGCGCCGCTCAAAGTGATGGATAAACTTCGCAAGAGCGCGCGCGCGTATGCGCGACAGATGGGCCAGACGAGCCGTTTCAATGTGATTGACGCGAACGGCAAAACGCCGATCATGCGCGCGCAGGATGCTGGCTATTCGTCCGCGCAGATGGTGGTCGAAAATATCGCGGCGGGTTATCAAACGCCCGGCCAAGTTTACAACGCGCTCATCGTCAATTTGTACACCGCCGCGGTTCTTTACAACGCGAATGTCACGGACATTGGCATTGGTTATTGGTTCTCGCAGACGGATGCAACCTATCATCATTATTGGGTCGTTGATTTCGGTCAGCGAAGCGATTTGAATTTCAATTTGCTGATCAACAATGACGTCGAATCCACTTCGTCCGCCAACGTTACCCTTTCGATTGGCGGTGCCGGTTGGGCGACGCAAATGCGCGTTTCGAATTCCGCCGATTTTGCCGGCGCAACGCTCGAACCGTACGCGGCAACCAAAGCGTGGACGCTCTCCGGAAAGACGGGACGCAAAAAAGTGTACGTGAGATTGTTCGGTCCGAACCAGACGATTGACTTGCTCGATACGATCGCGTGGGACGCGCCGCAAAAAGGCGTCACGCCCGGCGACTTGGATGACGATGCCTTGTTCTTGTTCGCTCCCTCCGGGATTGCTTCGGCGCCTTCGCAACCATCTGGACCAACGCCCACGCCAACCACGAAATCTTCGTCTCCGACCAAAACGCCCGCGCCCGCGCCCGTCTATCCCGCGCCCGAGCCGGGATTTTATCAGACCAGCGGCTTTATGCTCGGCAAAGTCGCGGTGGGGATTGTGTATCCGGAATGCAACGGCGCGATTGACGCGTGCACGGAATCGTGGACCTCGAACGCGATGGATCAAGTGTACACGCAAATTCAGAGCGCGATGAATTGGTGGAACGCGCGCATGAACGGGCGGGTCACGTTTGTGTACGATCAGCACCGCAAAGTTGCGACGAGTTACGAGCCGATTCGCCGTCCACAATCGGATGAAGGATTGTGGATAGCCCAAACAATGACCGCGATGGGATATTCCGGCGCGTCGTACACCGACCAAGTTTATTCATACAACAATTATTTGCGCCAAAATTACGCGGCGGATTGGGGCATCACGATTTTCGTCGCGAACAGCATCGTCAGCACGACCGGCACATTCAGCGACGGCTATTTTGCGTACACGTATGTGCAAGGTCCGTTTGCGGTAATGACGTACGACAACGATGGCTATGGCATCAACAACATGGCGGCGGTGACGGCGCATGAAATGGGGCATTTGTTTGGCGCGTTGGATCAATACACCGGCGCGTCGACAGCATGCACGGCGACTGCGGGCTATTTAGTTGGGCAGACACAAAATAGTCAGCAAACCGGTTGTCTTTCCAATCAAGACAGCATTATGCGCGGCGGCACCGCGCCGTACTTGAATAATCTCGTTGATCCGTACGCGTACTCTCAAGTCGGTCAACGCGTCACGAACGCGGAGGGCTTGCCCGATCCGATTTATACCGCACCGCTCGTCGGCATCAATTCCGTTCCATCGCCGACGGCGAACACGAATCTCACGATCACCGGCACCGCGCAAGATCAGCCGTACGCGCCGGCGAGCGGCGATTCGATGACGGTCAATAACATTACGAACGTACAATATCGCGTGGACGGCGGCGCATGGCAAAACGCAACGGCATCCGATGGCGCGTTCAATCAAGTGACGGAGGGCTTTACATTTTCGGTGACGCTCGCGCTGGGCACGCATACGATTGACGTGCAAGCGACGAATCGCGTGAATCACGTTTCCGCGGTCAATAGCGTTTCCGTTACAATCGCGAATCCGACCGCAACACCAACGGCGACGGCGACGCGGACGGCAACCGCGTTGCCAACGGCAACAGCAACTGCGACACTTGTGCCACCAACCGCGACGCGCACGAATACGCCATTGCCCACCAGTACAAGCGCGGCGACGGCGACGCGCACGAGTACGCCAGCCGCAACGGCGACTACCAGCGGAGCAACTTTAACACCCACCAAAACCGCGACGCTCGCGTCAACGACGGTGAATCCGCCGACCGGATTGATTGCGAAGGTAAGTACGGGCTTTATTACGCTGACTTGGAAAGCCAGCACAACCACCGGCGTAACGTACGACGTTTATCGCGGCACGGCGTCCAATAATTTGACACTGTTGAAGAGCGGGATCACTACGTTGAGTTACAAAGATACGGCAGTCGTTAAGGGCGCGCGCTATTACTACTATGTCAAAGCCGTGAAGAATGGCGTTGAGAGCGCGCCGACGAGCATCGTCTCAGTTGCGGCGCGCTAAGAATTTGAGCTTGTAAATCGCGGACAGGATTAGAGTACTAGTACTTACGCCGCGCGTCTGTAACCCGATTGTAATATATAATCAGTCGCGCGCGTGGTATAATTTCCGCGCTGACAATTGAATAAGCAAGCATCTTTGGGGGAAGATGCACTACGGGATGCGATGATACCTTGGCGCTGGTCTTGCGATTTCCGCAATGACATGGACGCCGAATTTGCCAAGGTGGAGCAAGTGGCGTAACCGACCCAAAGATGTTTAATGGGTCGGTTTTTTTGTTGCAAGGGGAGTCCTCATGTTTCAATTCAATCTGGTGGTCAATCGCCTAATCCGATGGGTATCGCTCATCGGCGTTTTCGCGTTGGTGTTCGTCGCCAGCGGCGCGTTCAACCCGCCGGTCGCGAATGCCGCGCCGTCGCCGAACTGCACCTACACCATCGGCTATTGGAAAAATCATCCGGATGCGTGGCCCGCGAGTCAGGTCACGTTGGGAAATACGGTTTACCAAAAAGCCGCGGCGATTGCGATCCTCAGCAATCCCGGCGGATCCGACGCGACGAATCAACTCGCCGCGCAATTGATTGCGGCAAAGTTGAACGTGCTCAAAGGTGCGAACAATTCCGCTATTGCTTCGACCATCACTCAGGCAGACAATTTTCTCAAGAGCAATCCGTACGGCAGCAATCCTCAAGGCGCCAATCGCACGACAGCCGTGAATCTTGGCGCAGCACTTGAAAATTGGAACAGCGGCAAAACGGGTCCCGGTCACTGCGACGATGCAAGCGCGCCCACACCCACCAAGACCACAGCCAGCAAAACCAATACCCCCGCGCAAAACGCGACCAATACTCCCGTTCCTTCCGGCAACGGGAAAATTTGCTGGCAAGGCACGAACAATTCCAGCATCACCGCGCAAACGACGTGGACGGTCAATTCGAACGGCACCGTTACGGTCTTTGTTCAGTTCAGCAAGAATTTTGTTGACAATACCTACGGCACGAACGCAATTGGTTGGGGTTCCAAAGGACATACTTTTGGCAACTTGACCGGCTCCGATCACGTTCAACTCGCGTTGTACAACGGCAACAACTCCAAAGCGATGGAGTTCAAAGTTGATTACCTCACCGCTAGCAACACCGTTCCCTCCGGCTACAAAACGCTCGGCGTGAGTGGCGGCGATGGCGGAATGCTCACGGGCAGCGCGAGCGATGTTCTCGGCGCGCGCACGTCGCTCAGCGAAAATTTCAATACCTACGGCTATGGATTGACAACCAATTCGCCGGCGACTGATTTTGCGTACACGCCGAACGCGAATTACCCAAACTGGATTTTTGATGTGTGGTATGAAGTAACCGTCAAGACCGCGCCGTTTGGTTCGTCCGGTTTTGGCAAGCCGGTGATTTCGAGTGTGCATGCAAGCCCATCTAAAACGGGAAACAACACGGAACCGGTAAAAGAGATTCCGTGCGCAAGCCCAACCAACACGCCCGCGCCGAACGCGACGCGCACAAATACGCCGGCGAACGCGCCCACGCCCACTCCCTCCGGCGGAAGCAACTGTACGTACACGCAAGGATATTGGAAGAATCATCCCGCATCGTGGCCCGTCCAAGAAGTGACTATCGGCGGCGTCACGTACAGCAAAGCGAACGCGATCAGCCAAATCTTTAACGTCTCGCCGCAAGGCGACGCGACGTACGTGCTCGCGCATCAATTGCTCGCCGCGAAATTGAATGTGCTGAAAGGCGCAGCCCCGGCGGCAGTTGCCTCCGCGATTCCGAACGCGGATGCTTTGTTGCAAGCGAATCCGCTCGGCAGTAATCCGCAAGGTTCGACGCGCGATGATATGCTCGCGCTCTCCGACACGCTCGACGATTACAACAACGGGCGTATCGGTCCCGGTCATTGCGGCGATGAAACCGTTACGCCCGCTCCATCCAAAACGCCGCGCGCGACCAATACGCTTCGCGCAACGAATACGCCGGTGCCCGCGCCGACGAATACGCCGACGCCGTGCAGTGGCGGCATCTTTGGCTTTGTGCGCGCGAATGGACAAGGTTTGCAAAGCGTCAAAGTAACGCTCAAAAACAGCAACGGCAATAAAATTTCCGAGACGCAAACCAATTCAAGCGGCGCGTATCTCTTCCAGCCGTTAGCGAACGGATCGTACATCGTAGAATTCGAAACGCCCAAGGGTTATACCGCGCTGACGCCGACCGCGCCTTCGGTCAATGTGAATGACTGCGGCTTCGTGCAAGTGGATTTTGAACTCGCCGCGCACACGCCGACGCCGACCAAGACGCCGGTGGGCGCGCCGACCCTCACCAACACGCCGGATCTCTGCGGCAACTTGACTGGCGCGATCTTTACGACGAACGCGCAAGGCAATCGCGTCAATCAAAACATTTATGCCGCGAAAGAGGACGTTTATCTGCAAGGCGGTCCCGATCAACAGGGCGCGCATTTGCCAGATGGTCTCTACTACTATCGCGTAACCGATCCGTCGGGTGGAACGATCCTGTTCCTCGACGGCTATCGCACCGTCACCGTTTCCAATAATGTTTTCCCGTCCACGCAACTCTTTCCATACGAAGACACGCCGAACAATGGCGACGAATACAAAGTGTGGTTGAGCCGCGTGCCGACGTTTGAAAATCGCTGTACCAAGACCGACAATTTCAAAGTGCGCCGCCCCGCGTCGACCGCAACGCCAGCGCCACCAACCGCGACGCGCACGAACACGCCAGTCGGTGCGCCGACGGTCACCAATACGCCGGACGGTTGCGCCAACTTGCAAGGCGCGATCTTTACGACGGATCCGACCGGACAACGCGTCAATCAAAACATCTACACCAGCAAACTCGACGTGTACTTGCAAGGCGGTCCCGATCAACAGGGCGCGCATTTGCCGGACGGGTTGTACTACTACCGCGTGACGGATCCATCCGGCGCGACGATTTTGTATCCCGATGGCTTCCGTGTGGTTGTCGTTCAAAATAACGTCTTCCCCGCGACGCAACTCGCGCCGTTCAACGATACACCCAACAACGGTGACGAATATAAAGCTTGGCTCAGCCGCGTCTCGACCTTCGATCATCGTTGCACCAAGACCGACAATTTCAAAGTGCGCGTGCCCGCGCCGACCGCGACGCCGGTTCAGCTAACCGCAACGCGCACGAACACGCCGGCGCCCGCGCCGTCATTGACGCCGCTTCCAACCAACACGCCGACCGCAACGCGCACGAACACGCCGGCGCCCGCGCCGTCATTGACGCCGACCAATACACCGACCGTAACGCGCACGCCCGCGCCGCAGGTTTGTGTCGGCACGATCTTTGGCTTTGTGCGCGAAGGTGTCAATGGCGTTGCAAATGTGAATGTGACCTTGAAAGACAGCACGAACACAAACACGATCGGCACGACGGCAACCGACGTGAACGGATTCTATGCGTTCCCCGTCCTCACACCCGGCTCGTACTTTGTCCACATCACTGTACCCGCCGGCTACACGGCAGTAGGTCCAACGATTCAGGGCGGTACGATCATCCAGAGTGGTCAACAGTGTACCGATCCGCAAGCCGATTTTGAACTGGCGCGCTTTACGCCAACACCAACAAACACGGCGACGAATACGCCGACCAATACACCGACGCGCACGAACACGCCGGCGCCCGCGCCTTCGCTCACGCCGACGAACACTCCAACCAATACGCCGACGCGCACAAAAACGCCGGCGCCCGCGCCATCGCTCACGCCGCTTCCAACGGCAACGCCCGTGCAACTCGGATCGCTGTGTGCGCTCGTCTACCATGATTTGAACGGCAATGCCATCCGCAATGCCGGCGAGCCGCTCTTGAGCAATGCCGTCGTCACTGTGAAAACTTTGAGCAATGTGTTCATCGGGTCGTTTACGACGAATGGCACCGAGCCGCGATGTTTCACGAACTTGATCCCGGGCACATACGTCGTCACCGAACAGGATCCGGGTGGATTCTTCTCGACGACTTCGAACCTCGTTTCCGCGACGGTATTCGCCGGCGTGACGGTGACGGTTGAGTTTGGCGACAAGCAACAGATCGCGCAAGCGCCCACGCCGACACCGACGCGCCCGCCCGCGCCCGCGCCGCCGATCACGATTCCCGGCGTCAGCGAGCCCAAAGGTTTGGCGTCGCTCAATAACCGACTCTTTATCGCAAGCCGCAACACCAACACGGTCTTTGTGCTGGATGAAGTATCCCTGACCATCCTCAGGCAAATTCCGGTCGGCAACAAGCCGTGGGGCGTCGGCGCGGTAAATGGCAAGATCTATGTCGCGAATAACTTTGGTAACTCGGTCTCCGTCATTAACCCGATCACATTGACCAAGACCAAAGACATCACGTTCAACGGCATCTGTGATGGCGGTCCCGCGAATCTGGCAGTGGATACGATTAACAATCGCGTCTATATCGCGGTGTATGGTAATCGCGTTGCCGTGATTGACGCCGGAAGCGATACGGTCGCGGATTGTATTTCGACCGCCGGCGGCACGTTCGGTGTCGCGGTCAATCCGTTCTTGAGCCAGCTTTACGTCAGCAATCGCGATGATATGAGTGTGCAGGTGTTCGATGTCAGCACGACTCCCGCGACGCTCGTGCAGACCGAGAAGCTTGGCGGCGTGCCGTACTTTGTCGCGGCGAACTTGAGCACGAACGAAGTGTACGTCTCGGTCGCGTTCAATCCGCCGGACTATGACCTCGCGAACAACTTGGAAGTGTTCAGCGCGTTCCCGGGCGGCATGTCGCTTACGCTCGCGACGATCACCGGCAACACGCATGACGGCGGCTACATCATGGTCAGCAGCGCGAACGGCGCGATTTACCTCGCCGCGACGCAGGATAACCAAGTCCAGGTGTTGGATCCCATTACCCTGTCGGTCTGCGCGACCTTTGCGTTGACCGACCCGTTTGGAATGACGGAGAATCCTGGCTTGGGTCTGATGTGGTTTGGACTTCGCGCGGCGAATCAGATTGACAGCGAATCGAACGCCGTGTGCGGCGGTCCGCCCGGTGGTCCGTAAGACGAAATAAAATCGGAGCGAAGCAACTTGGACCTTCGAGGTTTCCTAAAACCTCGAAGGTCTTTTTTTTCTCTTTGACACGCGCGCGAATCAATGCTATCCTCGCGCTGGCAATTTTCTTTGGAGGTTTGCCGTGCCGAAAGCATTTTCAATCAAGCGCTCTGTCATTTCATTTTTTATCGCGCTCGGTCTGCTCGCGCTCGCGCGCCCCGCTTTCGCCGACACGCCGACGAACGTCGTCATCAGCAATCTGCGCGACGCGTCGTTCGTCGTTTCGTGGACGACGGCGGCGAGCGAAAGCGCGCAAGTCGTCATCGCCGGACTACCGCCCTTTAACGATGATCGCGGCGAAAAATTTGCCGGCGCGACGCACTACGTTACCGTCGGCAACCTCCAAGCGAACAAAGCGTACGCCTTTGACCTTATCAGCGGCGAAAAAAAATACGACAACAACGGCGCGCATTGGAACGTGACGACCGGCGCGACCCTCGTGCCGCCGACGCCGGATCTCATCCTCGGCGTCGCCAAAAATCCGGACGGCTCCGCGCCGGTAGATACGATTATGCTTTTCACGATTCAACGCGGGTCGAGTCTCTCCGCCCCGCTTTCCAACCTCATCACCGCGCGCGACAACGGCTTTTTCCACGTCAGTCTCAGCGACGCGCGCGGACAAACCGACGTGACGAATTATTTCACGTACGCGAAAACCGATCGCGTGATCATTCAAGCGCTCGGACCTAAAGGCGTCGGCGTCATCAATCTCGAAATCGGCGATCCGCGCTTGCGCGCGACCGATCCCGCGCAAAACGTAGCGCTCGATTTGCGCGCACTGCAAGTTACGCCGACGCTCCAAGCGCCGCAACCGACTGCGATCTCCGCGCCCGAACCCGCCGCGCAATCCGATTCCGGCGCGTTGATCATCGGCTTGACGATTGCCGGTATCGTCGTGATCGGCGTCATTGCCGTCGCGATTATTTTTGTGTGGAAACGGTAACGCCACCGGCAAGGTTGTGCTTTTGTGTTGCGTAGAAGGGCGTTCACGCCCGTCGTCCAAGAACGACGGGCGTGAACGCCCTCTTACATTTCCGCCTGAGGAGCTGCTATGCTGAAAGCACTTTCAGTGGACTCTTTGAATCTAATCCGTAATGCCTGCGCCGCCGTCGGTCTCGATCCTTTTTTGCACGGTTTGCAAATTCTCAGCGCAGACGAATTGGCGCGCCAACATTTCCCGCGGCTCGATCCAAACATGCCCGCGCTCGTCGGGCTGTTCACGCAACGCGCGCAACTCGCGCCATGCGCGCGCGTGCTCGCGGTCAACTATCCGCCGGATCATTCCGTTACGCTGGTTGCGCGCAAAACGCGCGCGCTCGCGCTCAAACGCTTGGACAGCATTGCAGAATTGCCGGCGAACGCGATGCTTTACATTCCGCCGGTCTCGCGCGCCGGCTCGTTCAACGCGCTCGCGGAAATTGTCGCGCATTTGCGCGCGCCGGC
>Ga0247727_10003974_pt1 | contig 32033 bp, 30 predicted proteins | sample WisWelCaveWW1625_FD_202498 | JGI IMG/M metagenome (GOLD analysis project Ga0247727, IMG submission 202498) | Biofilm microbial communities from Wishing Well Cave, Virginia, United States - WW16-25 | ecosystem: Environmental > Aquatic > Deep subsurface > Groundwater > Cave microbial mat | place... | reverse complement strand
GTCAGCCTTCTTCTGGGCACTCCAACGTCCTTGTTTCTCGTCCATGGTTTCCTCCAGCCAAGTGAGATAAAACATTATGAATTTAAGACAGAAAAATGCTCACTTGAAACTGGAGCCAATATATGCTGCGATGAAGATCTGCTTGTTCATAGTCTCATTCTCCTTTCCATTGTTAACGCAAAAGAATTGCTTTTCTGATTCGAGTTGTATATTGAGTACTCAACCGCATAAAATAGACGCCGCTTGTCAGTCCGCTTGCATCCCATATTACCCGATGAGGTCCAGCCGAACGCTTGCCCTCCGTAAGGGTAGCAACGTGTTGTCCGAGTAGATCATAGACTCTGATAGCGACAAGGGCTGCCTCCGGTAACTCGAATTCAATTGTAGTGCTTGGGTTAAATGGATTTGGATAATTCTGTTTCAACACATATTCACGTGGAAATTCTGCTGTTGGCGGTACTGATGTTAAGATGCCAAACGTATCGCCATTAATGATGCAACCACGCAAGTATGTGATGTCGTTTGGTTCGCGCCACGTATAAATAAGTCCGAATCCACTTGCAAGCCGGTCTTCTTCCAGAGAACCAAGGTTGCAGGGATTACCCACATACCTGAAAGTCTTCACGACAGTAGGCTGAAAAAAAACACTCGCCGATTCAACGCTTGCTACCCATGCCCATCCGATTGTGTCGTTCCATGCTTGGCAAGAATCAGCAGCAAGTTTGTACCGCAGGTAGTTAAAGCGCGGGACTAAAAATACGTTCAACGCAGTGTCAATCCGATACGTAGGCTGGGGTTCATTATCGTAAAAAAGGTTGTGGCTTCCATCGGCGCCAACGGAATCTTTCGTAAGTATGATGGAAAAAAAAGACTCGAACCCGCCCCAGTACTGAACGTAATCCCACCTATCACCGACATGATGTGGGAAGAAACTCTCGGGCGTTTGTGCGCTTGCAATCATAGCTTGCAGTGCAAGTAGAAATCCTGTAGTGCAAAGTTTTCGTTTCATTGTCTCATTCTCCTTTTCCGTCGTTATCGCATGAGCATTGCTTTCTTGAGTTGAGTGCTGCGAGGAGTACTTAGCCGTATGAAATAGACGCCGCTTGTCAATCCGCTTGCATCCCACTTCACCCGATGAGTCCCAGCCGACCGCTTGCCCTCCGTAAGAGTAGCAACGTGTTCTCCCAGTAGATTATAGACTCTGATAGTCACAAGGGCTGCCTCCGGTAACTCGAATTCAATTGTAGTGCTTGGGTTAAATGGATTTGGATAATTCTGTCTCAACACATATTCACGTGGAAATTCTGCTGTTTGCGGTACCGATGTTAAGATGCCAAACGTATCGCCATTAATGATGCAACCATGCAAGTATGTGATGTCGTTTGGTTCTCGCCACGTATGAATAAGACCAAATCCGCTTGCAAGCCGGTCCTGTTCCAAAGGAACCAAGACTACAAGGATTGCCGGGGGCATATTTGAACACCTTGCTAACAGTCCGTCGGGAGAAAACAATTATCGAGTCGACCCTTGCTACCCATGCCCATCGGATTGAGCCGAACCCAGGATTCTCGCAAGTCATTCAAGAATCTGCTACCAGCTTATACCGTAAATAGTTGAAGTTTGGGTTGGTAGATCCCTGGAAATCGTTAAGCGAGGTGGCAATCCTATACGCCGGTTCTGAGGAATTATTGTAGAACAGATAGTGACTGCCGTCAGCGCCGATGGAGTCGTTGGTTAGAACCATCGTAAAAATTTGACCAGTGTTGAGATCCTGGTAATCCCATCGATCTCCAATATGGTGTGGGAAGAAACTCTCGGGCGTTTGTGCGTTCAAAGTTGCGTGCAGCACAAGCCAAACAACAACTGCGAAGAATCTCGGTTTCATTTCTTAATTTACCTTTCGTTGGCAACGAACCAGCAAGAACAAAGAACGGAGAAGAGGAAGGGGGAATGGGAAGGAACTATCTCATCTCCGACTTTATGATGAGTTGTCTAAGGCAAGTATAGCCACAAGAAATGATTAAGTCAACTTTTTCGAGGAATCGCGAACATTTTTCTTCCACAAACAAAAAAATTCGGACTGCTTTGTCCGAATCAAGAATTGAATCGAAAAACGGTAGGCTCACACATCGTATTCAAAGCTATTACTCAACGACTCTCCTCGCGCCGATGTAACGCTTCTTGTAGTAGGAACTCTCAAGAGAGGAGACGGTAACTCCCCACGACACGCTTGCGTGTGCGAACAGATCGTCGCCAATGAAAATGCCGACGTGGGAGGGTGATTCGCCCGTTGTGTTGAAAAAGACGAGGTCTCCGAATTTCAATCGCGAGTTGTGAACCGACCGCCCAATTTTGTATTGGTCGACCGTGGAACGAGGCAAACTCCGGCCGGCCGCTTTTTCATACACGTGAGCGGTAAAGGCCGAGCAATCCATGCCGTTTTCGCTTGAGCCTCCGAGTGCGTAGGGTGTGCCAGTGAGGCCGAGGATTTCCGTCATGACCCTCCGGCGATCGATAGGAGACGTTCGTTCGGAAGTCGGTGGGGGAGCTGCAGTAAACCGATTGCGGATTTCGCCGATGTCCACCTTTCTGTCGTCTTCTGCTGATTCCTCGTGGCGAATTTTCGCCGCGAACCGGCGCTCATCGCCGCTTTTGCCTTCGGCGTGCGGATTGGAGGTACCTCGGAAGCGAGGGGATGAGCTGCCGCAGCCAAGAGAATGCAGTGTGAGGAAGAACAGCACGAGGGGGAAATAGCAATCCCGCAGAACGTTTCTTGAATATTCCGCGGGAGTTTCCATACACTTCAGGTCTCGGCTATAGCCGCTCAGCCGAGGTAGGCACGAAGGGCTTTGCTTCGCGTCGTGTGCCGCAATCTTCTTATTGCCTTTTCCTTGATTTGGCGGACGCGCTCGCGCGTTAGCTGGAACTTTTCCCCGATCTCTTCAAGTGTAAGCGAGTGTTCCCGTCCGAGGCCGAAGTAAAGCCGGATGACTTCGGCTTCCCGCTCTGTGAGCGTTCCCAGCGCCCGCTCGACTTCTTTGCTGAGGGACTCCCGGATCAGCTCATTATCGGGAAGTGGAGTACGCTCGTCCTGGATGACGTCAAGTAAGCGGTTGTCCTCACCCTGAGCGAAGGGAGCATCCATCGAAAGATGCCTGCCTGAGATCTTCAGCGTGTCGGCCACCTCGAAGAGCGACATGTCGAGTTCCTCGGCAAGCTCGCTGGCACTGGGCTCGCGTTCAAACTCCTGCTCGAGCGTGCTGAACGCTTTTCCAATCTTGTTCAGTGCGCCGACGCGGTTCAAGGGCAGGCGGACGATGCGGGACTGTTCCGCCAGCGCCTGCAGAATCGACTGCCGAATCCACCACACGGCATATGATATGAACTTGAATCCGCGCGTCTCATCGAACCGCTTGGCAGCTTTGATCAGACCCAGGTTCCCTTCATTTATGAGGTCGCCGAGTGAAAGTCCCTGGTTCTGGTATTGCTTTGCGACGCTCACGACGAATCTCAGGTTTGCTTTCGTCAGCTTTTCGAGTGCCTTCTGATCGCCTCTCTTGATCCGCCGGGCAAGGCCGATCTCCTCCTCGGGAGTCAGAAGCTCAACTTTGCCAATTTCCTGGAGATATTTATCCAGCGACTGGCTTTCGCGGCTTGTATATTGTTTTGTAATCTTTGCCATACAGGACGATTGCGAATTACGAACGAGAACCCGAAAAGCCCAGACCACGGGCCATAAACCATCGAATCAAACGCTCCATCGACCGTTTAGCCAGTGGCGTCAATTCTGTCGACTATTCCTACGATGCTTGCATCAACGGGTGCCATGTCGACTGGCAAAGGAATCGTCGCTTCCCGTGCCGTAATATAGAACACCGTTTCGCCCGCGCCGGCTCCCACAGTATCGACCGCGACAATGGGATCGCCAACATGCTCCGATTTCGCGTTGAGCGGCTGGAGAAACTGAAGCTTGAAACTCTTTAGCTGTTCATCCTTACGTGTCGCCCAGACCGTGCCTATGACTTTTGCAAAGTACATTTCGGATTAGTCGGCGACATCCAGTTTATCGACTACCGCCATGATAACTGCGTCCACAGGTTTGTTTTTGGTGAGTGCCGTTTGCCGGGCGGAGCTGCCGCTGCAGACCAGCACCACGTCGCCCACGCCAGCCTGAACGGTATCAACCGCCACCACGAAGGTATTCTTCAACGTATAGTCGAGCTCCACGTGTTTTACGATTTGGAACTTCAATCCGACAAGCTCTTCATCTTTGCGCGTCGCCCAAACCGTCCCCACCACTTTTCCTAGAAACATTTCCTTTTCCTTCCAAACAATGAACGCTGTCTCTGCAGGTTTATGCCTCGAAGCCGCGCAACCACTAATTCTTTGACTCAGGAAACATCGCTTTTGTTCCTGTCAGTCCGCGAGACCTGTTTTTCGCGTCTCAGCCTCCTGGAACCCGTGGTTCGATGCTCTGCAGCACCTCGGGGCAGGCCACATCTTGCCCGCCGAAGTAAACTTCCTTCTCGAGTAGATAGAGTGTGGATGGTTCATGCAATGGTAGGCGAGCTCTCTTCTCGCCCTTATCCGTAAATCTCCTTATCATTGCATTTGCATACCTGTACGCGCCGCTGATTAAATTTCACGGACCCGTGGATTGAACGCTCGGAGGCGACGTACAAGATTGGCACTTTTGTTGAATGACACTTTGGGCACTTTACGCCCTTCTCCCTTGCACTCTTTGCTGCTTTCTCCGCAAAACTTTGCTGCTTTGCCATTCGCTTCTTTCTCCTTCGTGTGAATAGGAATGGTTAGTACACCCGAACTGTATTTCCGCCTGTTTCCATACCCTTCTGTAGCACGGCAGTTGCATGTCCCAGCATTTCATCCGCCTTCATAGTTTCCAGCGCACCACATACTCCTGCGCTGACGGTAACGGAGAAACTTTTTCCTGCGACATTGACGATGTGGCTTGCAATAGTCTTCCGGATCTTCTCTGCCCAGATATACGCATCATTCGCCGCGGTGTTGACAAGAACTACGCCGAAGCGGTTATAGTCGTACCGGCCGATGATATCGTAGGGACGAACAGTTGATCGGAGTAGTTTTGCCACTGTGACCAGAACGCTTTCAAATCCTTCCTGACCATAACGCTCAGCGATCCTGTTGGAATGGTCGATGGTCACCAACAATAACGATAGCTCATTCCCGTAATCATCGGCGCGAAGAAGTTCCCCGGTCAATCTTTTCATGAAAAATCTCTTTGAATAGACTCCCGTGATATCGTCCATGACGACATATTCTTTGATGATTTCATTCATACAAAGAATTTCGAGTGCAGAGGCCGCATTTTCTGCCAGGCGATAGAGTATTTCAATATCCTTACGGGAGAAGTTGAACTTGTCGCGACTCTCGATACTTAAGGCACCATAGCACTTGTTTAAGGAACTGACCGGGACCGAAACAAAGGCGCCATGCGCCCCCAGCTTTTCTCCCCGATAGTATCGTGGAAGTCGCTCGGCTTCCAGATCCTCAACGAGCTGATGCATGTTATTTTTGATAACATTTCCGACGAGACTTTCACTGAAATCAACGATCTGCTCGGCAGTGACGTATCCTTCTTGAACGCGATTGGCAACTTTTTTTATCGTCCACGCGCGCTTGACTTCATCGTAGAGCACCACCGAGAGGAAATTCCAATTAAGGAGTTTTCCAGCTTCTTCGGAAAGAGCCTGCGAAATGGTTTGAGTTGTGAAGTCGTTGCGTATTCGCTCCTGCAAACGCCGAATAGCATTGAGGAGCTCCGCGTCGAGTAAGAGATCATACTTATCAGTCGAGGTTTTGATGAGCGCCGAAACAAGCTTTGTAAACTGTCCAAGCAGCGAGAATGTCTCGGGTCCGAACGCATCTTCTGCCTTACTGTCAATGACGATGACTCCCACCGGTTCGATCGGAGCGTTCGCATTCGGAAGGGCAGGAAAGAACACCGGGACGCCGACGAAGGACTTTACGTACTCGACATCCTCGTAGTATCGCAAGATTTCTTTTTCCGACAGTGGATTTACGCGGCTGATCAGTTCAGGTTTGCCGTTCTGAGCAACCTGGCTGACAATATCCTGGCCCATGGGAAATCGCCGCGCGGAGACGAAACTCGTACTGTCGCTGACTTTCGTTTCGCAGACGAATTGTTGTTTCTCGCGGTTTGCCCAGAAGAATGCCACCGTATGAGCGAAGACAACTTCTTTGATAACGGCGAGCACTTTGTTCAAGAGAAAGTCGAACTCATTACGCAACTCTGGTTGGCCATTCTCCGTCACGGTTGCCCTGAACGCCTCCGAGTCGAGATCAAAGAAATCTGAGATTTGGAATTCATGCGGTGTCGGTCTTGCACTGGAGGTAACCAGCGACGGTTCTGGTCGATGCCCGAAAAAGAGTTGTCCTCCTGCGTCTGTTTCGTTGCTGATTTCGTCGTGCGGGTGTGCGAGCCCCTGCCTTAGGTGGATGGATTCTTCGGTAACCGGCGTGGCACGAGGATGGGGTTGAAAATCGTCGAAGACGAGTTTCTTCATGTCGGTTCCTTTCGCTTGTGAAGGAACGGCTGTACTCAAAGATCGTACACCCCGTCGAAGTTCAGCGAGTTTTGTCCGGAGCGATGCGAACGCGAATGTGCCTGATGCTGCGGCGATGAGAAAGCCTACGAGTCGACCGGCGGTGTCCTCAACAAGTAGCCCAGCGATGAGGGCCAGACATCCCCCAAGGATAATGAATCCGTCGATCGAGTTCACCAACGTTATCAACCTGCCCCATCGGTCTTTCAAGGCTATGCCCATCATCATCTACAAATGATTGATACGCTGAGTCTAAAACGGCTAAATTTAACCAAAAACAAAGCGAAAGTCAATAACGATATGAAAAATAGAACCCTTCCACCCAAAACTTTCAAGTTCAGTAGAGAAGGTATCTCGCTCGGAGTATCCGGTACGAATCGAGTTCATACGCCCCGGATGTTAGCAGGGAATCCAGCGCAGCGCTCTTCTCCAACACACTGCGGAGGGATGCTGAGCCGGCGAGTCGGTCAAACAAGCGGGGGAGAAATTCAAACCGAAAAGAAAAAAGAGAGCGAATCGCAGAAATCATTTTCACAGCTGTGATGACAGGATGAAAGCTCCTGCGGTCAGTGACTTGAAGAAAGATTCCACTGCATGACTCCCCGTTGTATTTCGGATTGGGTGCCCGAATCGAATCGGACTTTGGAGTGAATTTGATCGCGTGGAATCTGGCGCCTGGTATCTGCATGGAATCCAAGGTTTTTGCCAGACGATTCCCATCCAACCATGGTGCCCCGACATATTCAAATGGCCTGTAAGATCCCCGTCCCTCGGAAAGATTTGTTCCTTCAATCAAGCATGTCCCCGGGTAAACGAGGGCCGTTGAAAGAAATTTCATGTTGGGGGATGGAGCAATCCACGGTAATCCTGTTTCATCGTAATACATTGTGCGCTTCCATCCTTCCATGGGAACAACGATCAATGAGAACGTGGTGTCGCAGGGGATCCATTTTTCTCCAACGATCATTCTTGCCATTTCGCCCAGCGTCAGGCCGTGGCGAATTGCGAGCGGAAATCTTCCAACCGGGGATTGAAGGGATGAGTCGAGCACGGGTCCTTCGATGTCAGAACCATTAATCGGGTTGGGTCGGTCGAGAACGATGAATATCTTCTTGGCTGCGGCTGCGATTTCCATAGCGTGGGCCATTGTGATGTAATAAGTAAAGAACCTGGCACCGACATCCTGGAGATCGAAGAGAAGGACGTCCACGCCCTCGAGTATATTTGCGGTTGTTTTGTTTTGATAGAGCGAAAAAACTGGCAGCCCCGTTTTTTCCTCGATGGATTCCCCGACGTTTACCCCAGCCGGGACATTACCGCGGATTCCATGCTCCGGACTGAAGAGAGCGGTAACACTGATGCCCTTCGAAAGCAGAGTGTCAATGAGGCGGGTTTTGTTTGGTAGGATCGATGTGTGGTTGCAGATGATCCCGACACGCTTTCCGCTGATGAGCGAAATGTAATTTTGGAGTAAGACTTCTGCCCCCACTCGAACTCTATTCTGTTGACCTTCCAGTGGGGGGCTAAAAACGCCCCACATCAACAACCAGAACCAACCCACCCACGGTCGGGAGAACTGTGGGCATCCTCTCATGGATTCATGCAGGGAGTCTATGTCTGGCGATCAGCCAGGCGGCGAGGGTCATGCCGTCCCAAATTTCTCCTGAACGCGCTTTCTTTTCGATCTCATCGGGTGTCAAGAATATCCGCTCGAACTGCTCGCTGACGTCTCGTGACGTCCGCACCGGGGAAAGCCTTCCTGCGACATAAATCTTACAAAATTCATCGGTAACGCCGTTGTACGGATTGAATTCGCCCACCTCAATGAGATCCTCCGCCGCGAATCCCGTTTCTTCTTCAAGCTCCATTCTCGCCGTCGCTTCATAGGTTGAGCCCTCCTCCACGCCGCCGCAGGGAAATTCGAGGCTTTCCCTATCACAGAGGTAGCGGTACTGCCGAACGAGAACGATTCGCCCGTCAACAAGAATGGGTATTGTCAAACTTGAGCCGCTCGTGTGGACGTAATGATATTCACCTTTCGTCCCGGACGGGAGCTCATACTCCTCGGTGCGAGAAGTCCACCAGGGGTTCTTGAGCTCTTGCACGAGGCGTAGTTTTTTCCATTTGCCGAGCATCAACGAGTCCCCACAAGTTCCTCGGATGAAAAGAAAAAATCGATTTCGAATTTTGCATTCTCGGGCGAGTCGGAACCGTGCACAATGTTTTCGCTTTTGCTGTCCCCGAAGTCCTTCCGGATCGTTCCCGGCGCCGCCTCTCCCGGGTCGGTTGCCCCGATGAGACTCCGAAATTCCTCCACTGCGTTCTCGTTTTCCAATGCGATGGGGACGCATGGGCCTGAACTCATGAATTCTACGAGCCCTTCGTAAAACGATTTGCCCTTGTGAATGGCATAGAACCGGCCGGCAGCTCCTTTTTTCAAGCGTGTCATTTTCATCCCAAGGATTTTGAATCCGGCTTTTTGGATCCGTGCGACGACTTCACCGACGAGTCGTTTCCGCACGCAGTCGGGTTTCAGGATTGCAAGTGTACGTTCAACCAAATGGACCTCCAAAAATCATTATGTATCGAAATCGACGTTTGGAATACGGGATAAAGAGAATTGTCGTTACTTGCGCTTGATTTTTCGTTTCCTGTTTCCAGAGTTTACCTTTCTTCGCATTTCAGATTTCTTATTTATTAGCCCTGGTGGTGTTTGAGAACGGTTACGTCGGGCGGCCCTGGTTGTTCTTGCCGAAACGTCTGACGAGGCCTTCGATTTCTTCGATGCTTCCTTGGTTCTCTTGCGATGGCGAGCAGCGATGAAATGTTTGCGCGTTAGTTTCCTGGGAAGAACCTGCCTCACTGTTTCGCCGATCATCGCCGGGCTATCGACAACATGAATGCCTGCTTCGCGCATGGCTGCCATTTTTTCCGCCGCCGTTCCTTTGCCGCCGGAGATAATCGCCCCGGCGTGACCCATGCGGCGCCCCGGAGGTGCAGTGCGGCCTGCAATGAAACCGATGACCGGTCTATCAAAATTATGTTTGACGTATTCCGCCGCTTCCTCTTCAGCCGTTCCGCCAATTTCCCCGATGAGAACCACTGCGTCGGTTTCGTTATCCTCTCGAAAGAGCATCAATGCATCTACAAAGCGTGTTCCAACAACTGGATCCCCACCAATGCCAATACATGTAGATTGGCCCAGTCGTCGTTCCGTAAGTTGCCATACGGCTTCATATGTCAGCGTGCCACTTCGAGAGATGACTCCGACGCTGCCGGGAGCGTGAATGAATCCAGGCATGATACCCAGCTTGCATTTTCCTGGAGTGATAATCCCAGGGCAATTCGGACCGATCATACGTGTCCCCTTGTGCTGAAGGTATTCATAGACCTTGATCATGTCGTGTGCCGGGATTCCTTCGGTGATTGTTACGATGAGAGGGATTCCCGCTTCGGCAGCTTCCATGATCGCATCAGGTGCAAATACGGCAGGAACAAAAATTATTGAGGCGTTTATGCCTTCGTTCTTGACAGCATCGACAACCGTATTGAAAACCGGTACCGGATGAGGAAACGGATGGTCATTACTCCCGGGATACATCATCCCACCTTTTCCCGGAGTAACCCCGGCAGCCACTTTCGTTCCGTAAGCGAGCATTTGCGTGGTGTGGAATGTTCCTTCCCCTCCGGTAATACCCTGGACGACAACGCGTGTTGTCGAATCGACGAGAACGCTCACGTAGGCATCAATGCAAAATTGAAAACGGAAAATGAAAAATGGGAAAAGGGTAATTGAACAAATCGACCATAAAGAATGTTTCTTGATTCATGTATTTTCCAAAAAATCCGCTACTCGCAGTATTGTCGCTTCATCGAACTGTTTTCCAAGAATTTGCAGCCCGACCGGTAGACCCTGGTGGTCGTTTCCGCACGGAATGCTGATCCCTGGAATCCCGGCGAGGTTTGCAGAGACCGTGTAGATATCCGACAGATACATCGTGAGTGGGTCGTCAATCTTTTCTCCGAGTTTGAACGCCGTTGTTGGAGACGTCGGTGTGATGATGCAATCAACTTCCGCAAACGCCCTGTCGAAGTCTTCCTTGATCAGGCGGCGCACTTTCTGCGCCTTGCGATAATACGCTTCGTAGTATCCGGCCGATAGAACGTACGTGCCAAGCATGATCCGTCTTTTCACTTCAACACCAAAACCCTCGCTGCGAGATTTTGTGTACATTTCGATGAGATCTCTCGCACCCTTCGCGCGCCGGCCATATCGAGCACCATCGTACCTTGCAAGATTTGAGGAGGCCTCGGCAGTGGCAAGTATGTAATACGCTGGAATGGTGTACTCAGAATGGGGGAGGGATATTTCTTGTACGAGGGCGCCGTGTGCTTTCAGCAGGTCGATCTTATCCATTATGGCTCCACGGATCTCCTTGTCAAGTGCATGAGCATAATACTCTTTAGGAATTCCCACGCGCAATCCCGCGATGTTTCCGGTTAGTGCTTTTGTGTAGTCGGGAACCGGAATATCTGCCGTTGTTGAATCGCAGGCATCATGCCCGGCGATGACATTGAGGACATGAGCCACATTGCCAACCGTTGTCGCAAACGGTCCGATTTGATCGAAGGAAGATGCAAATGCCACGAGACCGTAGCGGGAGACTCGGCCATAGGTCGGCTTCAGTCCGACAACACCCGTTAGAGCTGCCGGCTGACGGATTGATCCACCCGTATCAGAACCGAGCGCCGCTGTAGCCATGCCCGCCGCAACTGCAACCGCAGAGCCGCCGCTCGAGCCTCCGGGGACTCGACTCTCGTCGACGGGATTGTGGACGGGGCCGAACGCCGAGTTTTCGGTGGAAGAGCCCATGGCGAACTCGTCCATGTTGGTTTTGCCCACGAGAATCGCATCTGCTGCCCGAAGTCGTTCAATCACCGTGGCGTCGTACAGCGATTCGTAGCTCTCCAGCATGCGCGAGCCGCACGTCACTTTTTTTCCTTTCATGCAGATGACATCTTTTACCGCGACGACCATTCCGGCAAGTGGTCCGGCTTTACCTTGAGCAAGCCGGCTGTCAATTGCGCGAGCGCGCTCTAATGCTTCTTCAGGAAAGACGGCAAGGAAGGCATGTAACTGCTGCTGGGAAGCGATACGCTCGAGATGTTCATTGACGATGTTCTCGCACGTAGTTCTGCCCGAGGAAAGATCCGAGTGGAGTGCCTCGAAGCTCTTTCTGGTTGGCAAACAAATCTCCTCGTTCGAGATGTGCTACTTCTTCAGCTTGTCCGATTTTGGCGACGTTTCACCCCCCTCGACTTCATCCTGCACGTCGCGCATAGCTTTGCGGAATTCACGAACACCCTTTCCCAAGCCCTGTGCAAGTTCCGGAATTTTTTTCGCGCCGAAGAATATCAGGACGACGAGAACGATGAGAAGGATTTCGCCGGTTCCCAGGTTACCCATGGTTACTCCTGTTCAGGTCAATATTTGGTGATTTTCTTGCAAAACAAAGCTCTCGAAAACAGAACGAAAAATTTTCTGACCATCTGTGTGTCGCAGCGCCGGATCGCTTGCCCGTTCCGGATGGGGCATCATGCCGAGGATATTTCCTCGCTCGTTCATGATCCCCGCGATATTGTTCACTGAGCCGTTCGGGTTTGCCCTTCCACTCACGGTGCCATCGGCTTCGCAGTACCGGAGAACGACCTGTCCATTTTCCTCGATCCGTCTAAGGGTGACATCTTCTGCAATGTAGTTTCCTTCACCGTGTGCAACGGGAATATGCAAGACTTCGCCGGTCTTGCAGCGATTTGTGAAACGAGTTTCGGCGATTTCGACTCGAAGGTGAACGTATTTACAGACAAACTTGAGGGAGGCATTGCGAAGCAGAGCGCCCGGAAGCAATCCGGCTTCACAAAGTATTTGAAAACCATTACAAATCCCCAGCACTGTCCCCCCTTTATTCGCGAAATTGATAACTTCCTCCATGATGGGTGAAAAACGAGCAATAGCACCGCAGCGGAGATAATCGCCGTATGAAAACCCGCCTGGAAGTACGATAACGTCCACGTCGCCGATAGCTGAATCCTTATGCCAGAGCAGACGAGCATCCTGGGCAAGGATTTCTTTCAGTACGTAATATGCATCGTGGTCACAGTTTGACCCGGGATAAACGACGACGCCAAGTTTCAACTTTGTCATGGTCCTGTCAAGCAGAGTTTAGATTTTTTCCACTGAGAAAGCATAATCTTCCATTACGGGATTGGCAAGAAGTTTCTTGCAGGCCTCCTCAGTAACCTGTTCTGCCCGCGCCTTTTCTGCGCTGTCAATTTTCATCTCGATAAACTTTCCTATGCGAACTTCCTGAACGTCCTTCATGCGCAGGCTCTGGAGAGCGTGGTGGACTGCCTTCCCTTGAGGATCGAGGATGGATTTGCGCAACGTGACGAGGATCTTTGCCAGGAACATGCATGTCTCCAGTTAGATTTCTAAACTCGAAACTTCTGCCTCTTCCTCTTCTTCCACCGCCGGAGGTTTTGTAATGACCTGGACTGATTTCACAACCCATCGCACCAATCCGGTAGACACAAAGAATACGAGCACGGGGAAGAGGGCCCGACCTCTCGTGACTGCGACAATAACGCCCGCAACAAGAAAAATCGAAAAACGCAAGGGATGTTCCTTGACCGAGCGCTTGGAAAACTTCGGAAGGGTGTCGTACTTGAGCGAGCTGACCATCAACAGGGACAGCACGATCACGAGAGGTGCAAAGATGTCTGCTTGCCAGCCTGTGATACCGCCCGTGCCGTTCGTGTACGATAGAACAAAGGAACAAATAGTCACTGCTTGCGCGGGTATTGGTAATCCGCGGAAGAAATCTTTATCGAACCCAACTAATTGAACGTTGAACCGAGCCAATCGGATCCCGCCGAAAATCATCGGCATCGAGCTCACTAATACTCCAATGCCACCGAGGCTGTGGAGATGAACCTGGTACATGAGCAACGACGGTGCCGCGCCAAATGTCACAACGTCGGACAGCGAATCGAATTCAACACCAAACGCGCTGGACGATTTTGTGATACGTGCCATGATTCCATCGAGGCTATCAAATATTGCACCCAGGATAATAAGCCATGCCGCCGTTGTAAAGTCGTTTCCGGTGGATGCTATCAACGACATGAAGCCGCAGAAGATATTCAGCACGGTGAAGAGGCTGGGGACCACCGCGCGTGTGATTTTCATACTTTGGATTTTCTGCTATGGCACATGACTGCGTCGCGACTGCAAGCCCACCTTTACGTAAACCCGCCCGCCAGAACGGGATCGCGCGGGCTCGAACGACGTGTTCGCGAGAGGCGAATTCGGGCTAATCACTCAGACGAGCAAGCACAGTTTCACCGCCAACAACGGAATCGTGGAGCTGAACCTTAAGAACAACTGATTCTGGCATCAGAACATCGACGCGCGAGCCGAACTTGATCATCCCGAATCGGGCGCCGGCAGTTGCGTTCATGCCGACGTTGATCTCGGCAACAATCCGCCGGGCGATAACTCCGGCGATCTGTTTGAAAACTATCCTGCATTTTCCGTTCTCGATTCCGATATGGGTCCGTTCGTTCGCTATCGAGGATTTTTCCTCAAAGGCGGCAAGATAATTTCCAGGAATATGCTTGAAGTATTGCACCTTGCCTGAAATCGGAAATCTATTCACGTGCACATTGAGCGGGGAGAGAAAAATGCTCACCTGTACGGCATCTCCATAGAGGAACTCTTCCTCCTTCACATACTTAATGAGGACGACTTTTCCGTCTGCGGGTGCAATAATGAGATCTTCATCAGCAGGGGTCGTCCGTTCCGGATCGCGAAAAAAATAGAGCACAAACAGAAGCAGCAATCCCGAGAAGATGAAGGTCAGAATTCGAAGAGTCTCTCCCTCGGGCAGAAGCCAGACAGTCCCGCAGAGCACCAGGGAAAGAAGGATTGTCTTTCCGATAACATCAACGCCGTATTTTGTGATCACGGCACGTTTCCTCGTTATTCTTCCCTATGCTTCGCGCTTGTTGCCGTTCCCCAGCTCGGCCAGTATGGCTTCGGCGTCCATCCGATCAGGCGAGGACTCTTTCCACCCCCTTGAAAGAGGTGCTCGCGGCTATGCTGATTTACCAAAGTATCTTCTCGCGGTTGAATAGAACTTCCATCTATCTTGCCCATTTCGAAGCAAAAAGTTATCCCGCTACATGCGCGGGACTGCGTCATGATATACAAAAAAGGCCTGAAAGTCAAGACATCGACGTACTTGACTTTGCGAAGGAAAGCCGCCACTTGCCTGTAAATCTTTTCAGGCGAATCCCTCTCATTCGAAAAATGACACCTCTGCATATTTCCGCTCTCGACATTTGCAGGCGGTTGGCCTTCTGGTTGCATTGGTGTTCCGATTGCAGGGTGGCATTGCGAACATGTGACAGGCAGGTTGGGCTCCAAGGTTCCGCCTTTTGGTTCCGCTCTCTGATTCCGTTCCTTGGTTCCGCTTCTTGGAATCCCGCTGATGAGCGCAATCCTGAAAAGCGGGAGATCCCGCGCAGGATCGGAATCCTTGAATACGCGAAATGCCTCTCCTACCAAATCCATTTTGTCGGGCACCGCGTCTGGCTTGACTCAAGTCAATGCCTGGTGGCTCGGGCAATACTGTCTGACAATAATTCTTGCGATGCGTGCAGGCAGGTTCCGATGGTCTCCTTTGGAGGATGCCTCTGGCAAATTCATATTCCACCAAGAGCTATTCAAACTAGAAAACTACCCTCATTCTCGATGCATTGCAAGTCAAGTCCTTTTTTTCTATATTGAGTGCCAATGATTTTTTGTCATTCTTTACTCGCGGTGTAAATTTTACCCGCGATTTTTTTGGCGGGGGCAACACACGCCGGCGCAGGTGAGAATCGTTTTGCCCCGTGGTGTAACTGGCAACACGCCTGACTCTGGATCAGGAAAGTCTAGGTTCGAACCCTAGCGGGGCAGCGAACAATTGAAGAATTTTGGAATTGGAGAATAGCCGAATCGGGTTTGGGGGGTGGTTTTTTGTTTCAGAACCCAAACCGACAATTCCTCAATCTTCGATTAACAAATTATCCAATTGAAGAATTTTGGAATTGGAGAATAGCCGAATCGGGTTTGTGGAGTGGTTTTTTGTTTCAGAACCCAAACCGACAATTCCTCAATCTTCAATTAACAAATTATCCAATTGTACGGCCCCATCGTCTAACGGTTAAGGACGCAGCCCTCTCAAGGCTGAAATACGGGTTCGATTCCCGTTGGGGCTACGACAGAATTGCGAGATTTGGATTTCAGAACGCAAAACCAATGCTTCAATCCGTAATCCGCACATTCCTGCAACCGATTGAATCCGCCGTTCCATCGGAACGTTCTTCGGATGGGCGGTTTTTGTGTTCTTCATCATGACGCAAAGCTCAATGCAGCACATCAGAAATTTTTGCATCATCGCGCATATTGATCACGGCAAATCGACCATTGCCGACCGCCTGCTCGAGCTCACGGGTACGATCACCGAAAGGGAGATGAAATTCAACCAGGTGCTCGATGACATGGAGCTTGAGCAGGAACGGGGAATCACCATCAAGCTTCATGCCATCCAGATGAAATACAAAGCGCAGGATGGCAAGATCTACATCTTGAACCTCATCGATACGCCCGGTCATGTCGATTTTTCCTATGAAGTTTCCCGCTCACTGGCCGCCTGCGAAGGAGCAATTCTTGTCGTGGACGCCTCGCAGGGAGTTGAGGCACAAACGATCAGCAACCTCTATCTCGCTGTTAACGCCGGTTTGGACATTATCCCCGTGATCAACAAGATCGACCTTCAAAGTGCGATGATCGAAACCGTCAGGCATCAAATTGTCGATTTACTCGGGTGCAGGAATGATGAGATTATCCTTACCAGTGCAAAAGCGAAAATCGGAATTGACGGAGTACTCGAGGCCATCGTGAAGCGCATGCGGCCCCCGAAGGGGAACCCCTCTGCACCTTTACGGGCGTTGATTTTTGATTCAGTGTTCGACGTGTATCGCGGCTCAATTGTGTATCTCCGCGTTTTTGACGGAACATTGAAGGAAAAAGATAAAGTAAAGTTCTTCAACCACGCAAGGGTCTTTGAGGCGGAAGAAGTCGGCATCCTCGAGATGAAGCGCTCACGGATTGGAGCGCTGCAGGCGGGCGATGTAGGGTACTTGATTCCCGGCGCAAAGGACGTGCACGATACCAAGGTCGGTGATACGGTGACGAATGCGGACAGACAGGCCGAGGAACCTCTTCCCGGCTACAAGGAAGTCAAACCGATGGTTTTCGCGGGACTATACCCTGTGAACGCCGACGATTTTGCTGGACTTCGCGACTCCCTCGAAAAGCTGCGCCTCAATGATGCTTCTCTCCTCTTTGAACCCGAAACCTCGACCGCACTTGGCTTTGGTTTCCGCTGCGGATTTCTCGGTCTGCTCCATATGGAAATTGTACAGGAACGGCTTGAGCGGGAATACAAGCAGAACCTCATCACGACGGTGCCGAACGTTGAGTACCGCGTTCTCAAGAGAAATGGCGAATTCGTCACCGTGGACAATCCCGCACTCATGCCCTCGCTGGGAGAGATCGAACGCGTCGAAGAGCCCTATATCAGTGCCCAAATTATCACTCCGTCCGAGTTTATCGGAAACATCATGAAGCTTTGCACAGAGCGGCGGGGGATTTATGAAAACACAACGTACATCGATCCCGCGCGGGCCGACTTACGCTATGAATTGCCGCTGTCAGAGATTATTTTCGACTTTTACGACAAATTGAAATCTACCTCGCGGGGTTATGCATCGCTTGATTATGAGGTTCTGGACTACCGCGGTTCGAATCTCGTGAAGCTGGATATCCTTTTGAACGGCGAGCCGGTCGATGCGCTTTCGACGATCGTCAATCGGGATAAAGCATATGAGTGGGGGAAGAGAGTCTGCGCAAAACTGCGAAAACTTATACCGCGGCAGATGTTCGAAGTTGTCATCCAGGCGGCAATCGGCAGCAAGGTGATCGCGCGCGACTCCATCGCTCCCCTGCGGAAAAACGTCCTCGCGAAGTGTTACGGTGGTGATATTACGCGCAAGCGCAAACTTCTTGAGAAACAAAAAGAGGGAAAGAAACGTATGAAACAGGTGGGCCGGGTCGAGATACCTCAGGAAGCATTCCTGGCCGTACTGGCAATGGAAGATTGAGGTGACGGGGAAAAGTGAGTCAGCTTTTCGACATAGCAGGCTTTCCAATCATCACTGAAAGCGAATGAACATGCCAAGAGAGAAAAAAGATAATGGGCAAGCTCGCGGCGGGTCGCGCAGGCCGGAGCACGAGGTGGCAAAACCTCCCTTCAAAGAGCGGCTGAAGAACGGTCTCAAAGAAGCCGCTATTGTTCTCGGGTCGTTTCTTGTCCTCAACAGTTTCGTGCTGGCCTCGTTCGAAGTTCCGACCGGATCGATGGAGAACGAGATCATGACGGGAGATTTTCTCCTTGTCAACAAGTTCGTCTTTGGCGGAACTACACCCAGGACTCTTCCATTCACGAACGTCAGAATTCCTTCCTTCAAGCTACCGATGTGGTGGAGCGTCGAACATGGAGATGTGATTGTCTTTGTGTTTCCGGGTCAGCGCGATGAAGTTGTGGCACCGGAATTTGCCTATTATCTCAAGCGGGCAATGGCATTATCAGGCGATACTCTTACAGTCGTTAATCGCGTCGTCTATGTCAATGGTAAACGGGCACCACTTCCGCGCAGTGTGAAGTTTAATTCAGGTTCGATTCAAGCCCGAGGGTTCGGCAATCCACGGATATTTCCAAAGAATTCTTCGTTTAATGAGGATAATTACGGTCCAATCGTTGTTCCGCGAAAAGGACAGATACTGTCTCTTAACTCCGCAACAATTGATCAGTGGGAGACATTCATTCGGCGAGAAGGACATCAGGTAGAACGCGTCGACGAAAAAATTTACGTCGATGGAAAAGAAACTACTTCCTACACCGTAGAACGCGACTACGTCTTTGGCATGGGGGACAATCGGGACAATAGTCTCGACAGCCGCTATTGGGGATTCGTCCCGCAGGAGAGTATTGTAGGAAAACCGTTGATCGTGTACTGGTCATGGGACCCCGATATTCCCCTCCTTGATCTTGTCGAGAAGCTGGCAAGCGTTCGCGGGAATCGCATTGGAACGTTGGTGAAATAATGGGGGAGGGTGTTCGCAAAATATCGTTTTCAGAAGAAAGGCGCCAAAAGGATGGCGAGTCGCGTCACGGCTCAAAGACGACCAATGTTCTTGCCTATGCGGGAACTCTACTCGTCACGATCGCGGCTGCCCTCTTTGTGAAGACTTTTATTGTGGAGGCATTTCGGATTCCGTCTTCTTCCATGGAGGCTACACTACGGGCGGGAGATTTCATCTTTGTGAACAAATTCGTCTACGGTGCTCGAACGCCCTCCAGAGTGTTTCTTGCCGAGCTTCCTTCCTTAAGATTTCCGGCGCTGAGACGGCCGCAGCGAGGGGACGTGATTGCTTTTGAGTTTCCGGGAGAACAAGATGAAGTGCAACCATCGAACCCAGTGAATCTCGTCAAACGATGCGTAGCCGTTGGCGGCGATACGGTATTGCTCGACGGTGGAATTTTGTGGGTAAACGGAAGAATATCTGCTCCCGTAGAGAAAGCTCACAGCGATCCGGGGAAACCCTTGCCAGGAAATTACCGTGATGCGAGGATTTTCTCTGGAGGCTCATGCTGCAACGGAGATAATCTTGGACCTCTTGTCATACCGAAGGAGGGAGATAAGATTCTCCTCGATCAAGAAAACATCCTGAAGTGGGAGACCTTTGTTCGGCGTGAGGGGCACAGTGTTGAGTTCGCGACCGACGGCGTTGTGCTCATTGATAGCTTGCCGGTTCACTCTTACACCGTTGAGCGAGATTACCTGTTTGTCATTGGAGACAATCGTGACAATAGCATGGACAGCCGCTTTTGGGGGTTTCTTCCCGAGGAGAATGTCATAGGCGAGGCTATCGTCATCTATTGGTCGTGGAGTCAGGACATGCCAATCGGTGACCTGGCGGCTAAGCTCAGCAGCATTCGATGGGAACGTATAGGAAACATGGTTCGATGATGTTTCATAAGCATACCTCATGAACGATGGCAGGCCTCTACCTTCATATACCGTTCTGCGAACATAAATGCATCTATTGTGATTTTTATTCCATAGAAAATCTCAAAGTCATTGATGCGTACTTGAATGCACTCGACTGCGAAATCGGCATGTATGCCGAACGCGCCGCTGGCGAGAACTTCGGGACGATTTACTTCGGTGGCGGAACTCCCTCACTGCTGAGCCCGGCACAACTTGGGAGAATCCTATCACGATTGTATTCGAGATACTCGATAACACCGGATGCCGAGATTACTGTGGAAACAAATCCCGGCACGATCGATAAACAGAAGTTGAAGGAGTATCGTGCACTGGGCATCAACAGGCTCAGCATCGGCATCCAGTCATTCCATGAAGATGAACTTGCATTCCTGACGCGGATTCATTCGGCCAGGGAAGCAAAGGAATGCGTGCACGTTGCGCATCAGGTCGGTTTTGATAATGTGAGTCTGGATCTGATTTTTGCTCTGCCGAACCAATCAGTCAGGCGTTGGCAGGCAAATCTTTACCAGGCCGTCGAACTAGAGCCCCAGCATATTTCTGCGTATAGCTTGATCGTCGAACGCGGGACTCCACTTGCACGCATGGTTGCGGCGAAACAAGTTTCTCCCGTACCCGTTGAAAAGGATGCGCTGATGTATGAGACGACAATGGACCTCCTTGCTGCGGAGGGGTACGAACACTACGAAGTTTCGAATTATGCCCGGCCAGGGTATCGTTCGCGCCACAATTCCAATTATTGGAATCACACGAATTACCTCGCCTTTGGTCCGTCCGCACATTCATTCTGGAGTTCTCTGCAAGCCCCGGAGAGTCGACGATGGTGGAACGTGGCCAATCTGAGAACCTACATAGAGAAACTCTCCCGCGGCGCTGCACCTGTCGCCGGCGACGAAATCCTCACTGGCGAGCAGCTGCTCGAGGAAGCGATCATGCTCGGCTTGCGGAGCGACGGTGTGGATATTGACCATCTGTATGAGCAATTCGGACTCGACTTTTCCAAAAATCTGCGATTCACTATCCAGGAGCTTTTGGAAGATGGTTTCGCGGTCATGGAAGGATGCAGGCTTCGATTGACCGACCGCGGATACCTCGTCTGCGATGAGGTTTGTAACCGCATGCTTGCTCATCTTGAGCCTGAATCCAGGATTGTACCTGTTCCCTTGAGCCGTAGAGCAGAGGTAGACTTGATGCGGGTTATGGTTCCATATGGGAGTGTGCTGACGTGAAGATTCTCGTCCTGGCGCTCTCCGGCATCGGCGACGCGCTCCTGTTTACCCCGGCGCTAAAGCTCATGCGTCAGGCCCTTCCGCATGCTCAGATTGATGCGCTGGTGATGTTCGCCGGCGTAAAGGAGATGTATGAGAGGAACCCAAATTTCGATTCGGTTTTTTACTTTGATTTCATGAGAGAGCATATTACCGCATCATTCAGGTTTATCATTGGGCTCAGAAAAAAATATGATGCAAGCATAAGCGTTTATCCATCGAATCGCAAAGAATACAATATTCTCAATTTTCTCGTTGGAGCAAAGACACGTGCCGGTGTACAGTACCTCCGCCTTGACCGGCGGAACTTCGGCTTCCTGAACAACGTAAGAATACGTGAGAGTGACAGTCTCCATAATGTTCAGGAGAACATCAAGCTGTGCGAGAAACTATTGGGCACGGAGTTCGGTGGTGAACCGGAGTTAGATTTCTTTCTTCGCGATGGTGACCGTGAATTTGAAAAAGCTTTTCTCCGGGACCGGGGCATACGAGAAAATGACGTCGTCATAGGTTTCCATCCCGGTGGTTCAACGCTAAAGAATCATGAAAACAAACGATGGGATGCGAGAAAATTTTCAGAACTTGGCAGCATTCTGGTCAGAGAACTGAATGCAAAAGTACTTGTTTTTGGCGGGCCGGACGAGGACTCACTGAAATTGTCGGTCGTAGGAGCTATTGATTCGGCGGCGGCACTGAAAGTAGACACGCCAAATCTGGCTCTTACGGCCGCTGTGATGCGGTGTTGCAGCGTTTTCGTCTCCAACGATTCAAGCTTGATGCACGTGGCTTCGGCATTGAAGCTGAACGTGGTTCTCATCTGCGGGCCGATGAACCCCCAGTACACGTACCCGTGGAAAACCGAGCATAGAATTGTTTCGTTACACCTGGAGTGTTCTCCCTGTTTTTTTTATTCGCCCCATCCCCTTGTCTGCAGGCGTACGGATGTTAAGTTCAAATGCTTGAGAGAATTGGAAGTCGGGCTGGTCCATCAAGCGGTTAGCGAATTGCTGGAAAAATCGCGAGCCGCAAAAACACTCGTCGAATAATCTCAGGAGTTTCAATGCTTGACAAAATTGTAAATCGGATGGTGGGGCTGGCCGTTTTCTCGATCTCAACCGTTGTTTATTTCGTTACAATTTCCCGCACCGTTGTTTTTTGGGATGTAGGAGAGTTCTGTGCAGCGGCATACTTGTTGCAGGTTCCGCACCCGCCTGGCTCGCCGTTGTTTCTCCTTCTTGCGAGGCTCGTTGCGATGATTCCGTTCAATCCTGATATAGCGTACCGCATGCATGCTATCTCCGCGATTACCAGTGGGCTCGGCGCAATGTTCCTCTATCTCATCGCGGTAAAAGTCATCGTCAGATTCCGAGGAAATCCAGCCACGCTTCTCGACAAGCTCGTGGTGTTTGGGGCTTCAGCCATCGGCGCTTTCTCGCTGGCATTCGGCACAACGTACTGGGATAATGCCATCGAAGCGGAAGTGTATGGTATCAGCATGCTTTTTGTGGCATTCTCCGCGTGGTTGGCGATGCGCTGGTCGGAGCGTGCCAATGAACCCCATAATGAAAAGTACCTTTTCCTCATAGCATATCTGATCGGACTTTCCATAGGTGTTCACCTCCTCGCGGTTCTGACCATTTTTGTTGTGATGCTGATTTTCTACTTTACCAAGTATGAATATTCGCGTCGTTCATTCTTGCGGTTTGTGGTCGTGACAGTGGTCGTGTTTTTTGTTGTCTATCCCGGGGTCGTAAAATGGCTTCCCTCTATGATGGACGGAGAGGTTGGAGGAGCGCGAAACGAACTCTTCACGTACATTCCTTTTCTTCTCATCGCGGCAGCGGGCTACGGCGTGTACAAAACCACGAAAACTCGCAACAAATTACTGCACATCGCGCTCGTTTCGTTCTTGCTCATCGTTTTCGGATACTCTACGTATTTAATGGTTATCATACGGGCGAACGTGTCAAATATGCCCATGAACGAAAACAATCCGAACAATCTTGCCCGCCTCGTGAGCTACCTCAACCGCGAACAGTACGGTGAAGCTCCACTGCTCAAACGACGGTACAGCCCCGAGCCGATGCACGCTCCCACGTGGCAAAACTATTCGAGCGATATAGATTTTCTCTTTCGATACCAGATCAACCACATGTATATCAGATATCTCCTCTGGAACTACATGGGGGCTGCGGGGGATGAGCAGGATGCAGGTGTGAGCACGAAGGACACTTTCGGTATTCCCTTCCTCATCGGGTTGGTGGGCCTGTATTATCATTTCCGCAAGGACTGGAAGATGGCCGTTCCATTCGGGGTTATGTTCCTGGTCATGGGTGTGGTGTTAGCGCTCTATCAAAACCAGCAGGAGCCCCAGCCCCGTGAGCGCGATTACTTCTACGTTGGATCCTTTTTTGTTTTCTCTCTCTGGATCGCGGTGGGAATGGTGGCGCTTATCGATTTCATCCAAAACAAACTTCAACGGCAGGAATTCTTTTCCTATGCAGCCGTCGGCACGTTGACGGTGTTCGTTTTTGCTATTCCTGTGAACTTTGCAAGGATGAATTGGTTTTCCCATGATCGTAACGGCAACTACGTTGCATGGGACTATTCTTACAATATCCTCCAGACGTGTGAACGGGACGCAATCATCTTCACGAATGGGGATAACGATACTTTTCCTCTGTGGTATCTGCAAGACGTGGAGGGCGTCCGGCGGGATGTGCGAATCGTAAACTTGAGTTTAGTCAACACTCCGTGGTACGTTCTTCAGTTGAAAAACCAGGAACCGCATGGCGCGAAGAAAGTTCCCATCAGCCTGAGTGACGGACAGATTGAACATCTGCAACCCATGGCGTGGGAGCCGCGCAAGATAGAGATCCCCGTTCCCAGAAATGTCATTTCTGAGCTCGGAGTCACCGACTCCTCGTTAATAAGCACCGGGAAAATCGCATTTACCATGCCGAACACTTTGCAATTTGGAGATACGAAGGCCATCAAAGTACAGGACATCATGGTGTATGATATCATCAGGACGACAAACTGGACGCGGCCGGTATACTTTGCTGTGACGGTTTCGCCCGACAGCAAGATAGGGTTGGATGACTATCTGTGGATGGACGGTTCGGCCATGCGTTTGCTTCCAAAGAAAATTCAATCCGGTGAGCTCGGCTTACACCCGGAGATCATGCGCGCCAATCTGCTACGGGAAAATGTGGTTCCTTCGAAGGAACCTCAGCATGGCTATGTGTTCCGTGGTCTGGATAAGCCGGGGATTTACTACGACGACAACGTGCGTCGGATGACAATGAACTATCGTTACTCTTTCATCCGGCTCGCCCTGTATTATCAGAGTGTTGAGAACAAGCCTGATCTCGCGAAGGAAGTGCTGGCTCGCATGGAACGTGTACTGCCCCGAACTGTCCTTCCCATGCACTGGACGCTGCTTGCGGACATGATGGGAATTTATTCTCGCTTGGGGGAAAAAGCTCTAAACGACCAATACGCTTCGGAACTCGAGAAGGTGTGTTTGGAGCTGATCGACAGAAGTGCTGTCGACGAGCAATCATATTATAATCCCTATGGAATTCTCCTGCAGGTCTACGAGGGCAGAAAAGACTACACGAGAGCTCTCGACATTCTCAACCGAATGGGTCCGCGGTACGCAAACGACCCGACCGTCGTAAGTCTGAAGCAAAAATATGAGACGCTACTGAGCAATGGTGCTCGAGCTGATTCCACTAAAAAGTAGGCAGTGGGTGGGATTTCCACGGCGATAGGTGAGTCCAGAATTCTGATTGCTTATGGGAATGTACCGGCCACGATTTCCGCATTCCGTGCAGCCCATTCCCTGCCGCCGGAGGCTGGGCTGAAGGCGCATCGACACATGATGAACAACTTTGCGGTGCGGAGTCGTGAGGATGGGTTGTTCGGGACGATGCGTGAATTGATCGCGTGAAACGAGTCTCGAAAAACCTATTCGCGATAGCCACCGGAGACGTGGGGAGCCGCCTTCTCGGCTTCCTCGCTGCTGCATATCTGGCGAGGAAGTTGCAGCCAGAGAATTTTGGACTCGTCAATCTCGCCCTGGCCGTTTTGGGATACCTGTTCCTTGTTACAAGTCCTGGCTTGAACCTTTATGGGACGCGATTGACGGCCGAGCGCCAAGGCTCGGAAGTGCAGCTCGCGGGAGACCTACTGGGCTTGCGCCTCTTTCTTGCTACCCTATGTTTCTTAGTCGTTGTTGCAGCCGCACTTTTTTTTTCGGAAGGGCAAACTCTTTTTCTTCTCGTTGTCCTCTACGCGACTTCACTCTTTCCTTTGGCGGTTACACTGGACTGGTTTTTTCAGGGGAAAGAGATTATGCAGAGTATTGGGTGGAACCGTTTTGTGACGAATCTCGTCTACCTATCTTTTCTGCTCCTCCTTATCCACGGTCAAAGCGATGTTCTTGAAGCCCCGATCGCTCTGTTGCTCGGAAACCTCGCCGGGGCCGGTCTGCTTCTTGTTACTTTTGTAAGAAACTATGGTCGGTTTCGTTTATCCTGGATACCCTCGTCGCTTTTGAGCGGGGATGGGCGCTGGCGTCAGTTACTGAAACACTCACTTCCGATCGGCCTCGGCACTGTCACGTCGCAAATCAGCTTCAATTTTCCCCTGGTAATTCTGGGCCTTGCGAGCACGGCAACAACAGTAGGTTACTTTGGGGCCGCGAGCCGTGTCGTCTTCGCCCTGATGCTTTTCGACCGTCTCGTCACAACCGTGTTGCTGCCGGCGATTGCTCGCTACCATAAGAGATTGCCTCATGACCTCCAGCCGATGCTCCTGCTGACATTAAAGATATCGCTGAGTATCGTGCTGCCTGTGTGCTTCGGTGGTGTCGTACTGGCGGACCGACTGATCTCTACTGTTTATGGAGGCCAATTTGCGGATGCAGCTCCCGTTTTTCAGTCATTGATCTGGTACTTCTTTTTCAGCGCTGCAAGTAGTGTCTACGTCTATGGATTAATCGGTATCGGTCAAGAGCGAATTTATTCCCGGATGATGGTATGGGGTTCGATTCTCCAGATGGGATGTATTGCCGTCGGGTCGTTCGCGTGGGAAGCAGTAGGCGCGGGTGCCGGCTATGCTCTGGGCGAAGGTGTGATTCTTTTTCTTATGGCATTCCAATTCAACAAGTTTTTCGTCGTGAGGTTTTGGCCTGCAGTCTGGAGGCCGCTTCTGGCAGCCGTTGTCATGGCGCTGGTGCTCTTTCCGATGCGCTCGTACGCTTTACCCATTACGATCTCAACGGGCGCTCTTGCTTTTCTTATATCATTGGTCCTGGCGAGAGGTATTACCAGTGATGATATTGCCTCCCTGAAAGCGAAACTCTTATGAAGCTTCATATCGGGCTGACTTCTTCGAGTGCTGGCTGGCAAACCATATTGCAGCAAGAGGGAGTTCCATTTTCAGTTTTGGTTTCGCCCGATCAATTGAATGTGGAGGGCTTCAGTGTCGTCGTCGTTAACGATAACTCGCCGAAACGGTGGAAGGGCATGCTCGACGGATATCTCCGTGCCGGCGGTGCTTTATTGATGACGGGTGAGAACTATCAACGCCATTTCGCAAGAGAAGGAAAGCGCAAATCGATCCGCTTTCTCAGGGGAGAGCCGGGTTCTCGCTTTGAGAGAATCGGGCTTGTCGATATTTTTTCAACAGGGACAATATATCAAGACGCGCGTCTTTGCCCAACAAATGATGGTCTACCATCAGTTGTCGTTGAACGCGTTGGAAATGGGATCATCACGGTCTTTCCGGTAGATCCGGGAGAATTGGTTCTCGATGCCCGAACCACACAAAAATATTTCTACTCGCCGGGTGGGCGTCATCCTTCAGAACATGTTTCGCTGGTCAGCAGAGGGGGGATTCGCAGGATGGTTCACGCAGCGCTGGAGTACCTCCACAACGAACGCGGGCTTCCGTACTGCCATGTCTGGTATTTTCCCGATGGTGCAGAGAACGTCTTTGCTGTGCGCGTTGATTCCGACTATGGCACTCATGATGAAATTGAATCGGTTTACCAGTTTGCTGAGGACCATCAGATTAAGTTGAGCTGGTATCTTCATACTGAAAGCCACAAATCCTGGTTATCCAGATTTGCCTCGATGGATGGTCATGAGATTGGAATTCACTGCAACGAGCACGCAATCCTCAAATCTTATGCGGGAAGTCGCGCCGACATCATGAAAGCGCGAGAACTTGTGCAGCAGCAGGGGATTTCTCCCGTGGGTTTCGTCGCTCCATTTGGAGTGTGGAGTTCCGAATTGGGCAAAGCCATCGAGGAATTTGGTTTTTTGTATTCATCGGAATTTTCATTTGATTACGACAACTTACCGTCATATCCCTGGATGGGAGCGGCGTGGAATTCTGTTTTGCAGATTCCGATTCATCCTATCTGCATCGGGAGCTTTCGCAGACTTGGCTCGGGAATAAACGAAATGATTGAGTATTTCAGTCGTGTTGTTGCCTGGAAACGCGCTGTGCAAGAACCGCTGCTTTTTTATCATCATCCGAAGGATGGTTGTCACCCCGTGCTTGAATTCTTGATCGATGCTCTCAAACGCTCCGGTGCCCGATCATTGCTGTTCCGCGATTTTGCCGCGTGGTGGAAAGAGCGGTTCTCTATGAATCTTGCTGTTGAGTTCGATAAGAGTGGTTTGGCGATCGAGGGTTCACTTTCCCCGCGGGTGTCCCTGCACATTACAAAGGGAACCCAGGAAGCGTTGGTTCCGTCTGGATTATCGATAGATTTTTCAAAGGTGCAGTGGCGAGAGAAAATGCCGGTGCCCTCGTTGCCGGTAGACATAACTAGCATTCGATCTTTCTCTCTTCACAAAACCGTTGGAGCCTTCTGGACCGTTCTTCGGAGAAAGCAAAAATGAAAGTACTCATGGTATGTCCGCCTGCCGCCGCGATTTCTCGCGGTGGCTTGTGGATACAGGTTCAGAAGACCATGGGATATCTGCGATCACGCGGCTTTGAAGTAACGACATTTGAGGCTTCGGATACGATATCTTTGCGTTCGTATGACCTGTGTCATGTTATGGGCGCGAATATTGGGACATTCCACTCAGTTCGTGAGCTCCATCGAAAGGGCATGCCGCTTGTCGTCTCTCCCGTGTTCTTTTCGCTTCACTCCGCAGGCTTCTTGCGCTCGGCGTTGGCAATGCAAGGGTTCATCAACCGATTCGTCCATGGGCTCTGGACGGATTACGGATTCATAGCGGATCTTTGCCGTTGGGCACGCGTGGTTGTTCCCAATACTCAGGCGGAGGCACGATTGTTAAGCGGAGGTTTTCTTGTCGAGGAAGAAAAGATTATTGTCATACCTAATGGGGTTGATGATCGATTTTATCTTGCGCGACCGAATGCGTTTCGAGAGAGGTACGGACTCCAGGGATTTATCCTGAATGTCGGTTATTTTGGAATGGCGCGAAAGAACACACTTCGCCTGATCCGTACGTTAGGACACATCGATGTTCCTGCTGTGATCATTGGTCAGGCAGAAGACCCCCAATACTTTGAGCACTGTCGCCGGGAAGCAAAGGGGAATCCGCGCATTCTTCTCATCGATGCGTTGCCGCACGACTCCGAGCTGCTCGCTTCTGCCTACGCATCATGTGACGTGTTTGTTCTTCCTTCGTTGTTTGAGACCCCCGGAATCGCCGCGCTGGAAGCGGCACTTGCCGGTGCAAAGATTGTCATTACAAAGTATGGTGGCACGGAAGAATATTTCGGGCAGTGGGCAGAATACATAGAGCCACGATCCGACGAATCGGTGGCTTCCGGGCTGCGGGCTGCGCTGGAAAGACCGAAGACGACGGATTTGCGCGAACACGTCAGAAAGAACTTCCTATGGACGAATATTGGTGAGAAAACTGTCGGGGTTTATGAGAAAGTTTTGTCCTGATCAAGAAGACCTGGCCGGGAGTTTTTTCCCCAGCAGTTCAATGCATTGTCGTGCTGACCGGACGACGGTTACATAGTGAGCTGCGCTTCGTCTTCGTTCCCGGACGAGTTCCTTTTTCAAGGCATCGATGACCTTGGACCAAAAGTTTCCTACGACGATTATCGGCTTTGCCTTGATGACGCGCTTGTTCGCGTACTCCCATGCGGTGGCGAGCTCTACGAGTGTGCCTGTTCCGCCCCGCAGGATCACGTAAGCATCTCCCAATTCGAGCAGCTTCAGCAATCGGTCGGCAGGTGACGTCACGACAACCCTGTGGTCAATGTAAGGATTTGGCTCAACGCTGAAGAATTCTGCGACGACTCCGACGGTGCTGCCTCCGGCATCTTTTGCACCGCGCGCACTTGCTTCCATGGTTCCGCCGTATCCGCCATTACACAACGTGTAGCCTGACTCCGCAACCAGCCTTCCCACCTCGTAGGCAACGTTGTATTCCCTTGAACCTTCACGAGGCCTCGAACTGCCGAACACTATTACAGTATGTCGTTGATTATTGATCACGCGTTGCAAATAATTTCCTCAATGCACGACAGGCAGGTATCATTCCTAATCAACCAGTTGCCAGCTGATTCCAAATCGGATGGCACGGTCTGGCATGGGATAGAATGGTGTAACGACGTAGTCATTATCGAAAAGATTTTGCCAGATGAAATGCACATAGGCACTTCCGAGGTGGGCAACGAGGAATCCATCCACGACCGTTGCAAAGACCAGCGGTGGCAACATGCTCGGTACAAACATCATCGCCTCGGGATTGAATTCCATCCCGTCCTGCTGGCCGATCATCCTTCCTCGAGCACCGATTTTCAAATCAAGGTAATCATCGAAGAGTTTACCCAAAAAATATATTCCGCCGGATGCCCACCACTGCGGGATAGTTCTTGTTTCCACACCGTTTTCTGAAGCGACAAGATAATTTGCACTCCCCTCGCCGTAGAAATGCCATACTCGAAGCGACGAAAATGCTTCTACGCCCCTGTATGTAACCCTATCGCGGACCGCAAACATCAAGCTCGGGAACGGTGCGTCAAACGTCCCTCTCTGTGTAGCCACGGCGTCTGTGACAACTCTCGAGTGATAAGTGGCACGCAGGGAAAAAATGTCGCCAAGACCGACCCTTGCGCCAATCTCTATCAATTGATGCTGCTCGGCGCCAGGATCCGATGCGGGTCCGCCGATGGTGCCTGTGCGCCAGTACAATTCTTGAAACGTTGGGAAACGATAAGAGCTTGAATAACCCGCAAACAGCGAAAGCCCTTCCGTTGGAGTCATTGTGACATCGGCACCAAATGAGGTCGGCGTGCGGCCCATGTAGTTATCGATGCGTGCGTAGAGTGCGATTTGGAGGGGGTCAAGCGGCTGCAATTCGAGCTTTCCGAAGGCATTCGTGTTGACCTGAGCACGGTAGCCAGTTGCCGGACTTTCAATGATCTGGCGCGACTGCACTTCGCCTCCGACGTCAAGCGATTGATGACGTAATTCAAGGTGTTGCGTAAGCTTCACCCCCTGCCATTGAATATCATGATTATCCTGAATGAATAGAGTGTCGGGATTGGGGCGATTATTCTCGTTCCTGAATTCGCGCAGGTGCGTCGAGCGATACGCCGTCAGGGTCGTAACGTTTAGTGTGTCCCCAAAAAGTTCCGCTGCCAGGCCGAGTTGCTGATCGTGCCGGGTGATTTTTTCATACGAATCGCCACTTAGAATACTTGCTTGGAGTCTGTCAAAATGTGATCCCGGTGCCGTTCCTGAATAGTTCACCCCTCCGAAAAGACCCACCTGGATTTGAGTGTAGTTCTCGGAAAAGAAAATGTTCAGTCGATTGCTCACATTGAAGCGCGTCTTAAACCGAGCGCCCCACGCATCATATTCGCTATTGCTGAATCTGCCGTCTGTGACATACCGTTGAACTCCGCCCGTGAGATTGAGCTTGCGAGTTAAGTTCTGGCTAATTGTGCCGTCGAAGAACGTCTGCTCATACACCGATTCGCTGTACCGAATGCGCGAGTGCGGTTTGATAGCTTTGTAACTCTTCGACAGGAGGTTGACCGCACCGCCCGTGCTGTTGAATCCGTACAAGAACGCCCGTGTGCCTTGCTCGATCTCGATGCGCTCGATCTGTTCAGTCTGGTACCAGGAAGTGTTGTATGTGCCCGTGAGGGGTTCGTTGAGCAGAATACCGTCGTGCAGAAACGCGATGCTTCTACCATCTAAGCCCCGTATCGTCAGTCCGGAGAATTGGCCTACGCTGCCTAGGTCGCGGACGAAAAATCCCCCCCGAGACCCGATGAATTCGTTCAACGATGTGTATTCATTCCACATCGCCGCAGTATCGGTGACGATGTTATCTCGTCCAATATTTCGTTCGATGCTGCCAATCAATGCGATGGGGACGATGGGCACCCGGATCGAATCTGGGACTGCTGATCGTGTCGTGTCGCGCGATTCTTGCGTAACCGCGTCTCCTGACTCAGACCGATCCTTTTCTTGTCCACGCAAGGTAACGAAGGAAATGGAGAGCATAAGGGAAAAAAGACGGCAGGTGAGGAGAAAGGCTCGGTTGAAGGCCAACGTGCGTAGGTAATTGTCTGAATTTTGTTCAGAATATAGAAAAACGGGCAGAAAGAAGCAATCTACGTTTCAGGTATGAAGTGCGGTGGCGTGATGGAGATCTCGAAATTGTTGGCGAATTCGCGCGCCGCGTCCTTTGCGTAGCCTTCTTTCTCGAACAATCCGTACACCGACGATCCGCTGCCGGACATTTGCGCGAATTCTGCACCGCCAACGTACAACGCCTGCTTGACTCGAGCGACGGGTTCATGCGTTCGCAAGATGAGCGGCTCGAAATCATTGTGAACCAGGTTCATCAACATTCTTGGTTCGTCGATGTATTCAAGCAAGATGTTTTTCAGA
>Ga0247727_10003973_pt1 | contig 32036 bp, 39 predicted proteins | sample WisWelCaveWW1625_FD_202498 | JGI IMG/M metagenome (GOLD analysis project Ga0247727, IMG submission 202498) | Biofilm microbial communities from Wishing Well Cave, Virginia, United States - WW16-25 | ecosystem: Environmental > Aquatic > Deep subsurface > Groundwater > Cave microbial mat | place... | reverse complement strand
CGGTCCGACCACCGAGATCGCACTCGCGAAGTGCTGCACCGTTCGAGACATCGATGCCCCCGCGATCGGATGCAAGCCCTGAGGTGAGGCTCACTGGGATCCCCTCGTCGAGTGGATCTCGAGCCGCTTGCTCGACGGGTGCTCGCCGCGGCTGACCTGAGCACCGGTTGTCCGCGACGGGTCTCGACGGGTCGGCCGGTCGGCGTGGTAATTGGAGCCCAGCCGTGGGATGAAACGCGGCGTTCGCGCTGCGTAGTCGTCCCAGGTCGGACCGAAGTCGGCCGCCACGGCTCGCTCCTCCTGCACTGACAGCCGGCGGTAGATCACGATCAGGATGGGGAACATCACGAGCGTCGGGATCGTCGGCCATTGCAGCAGGAAGCCGACCATGATTGCCAGGAAGCCGACGTACTGCGGGTGGCGAACCCGCGCGTAGAGGCCCGTGGTTGCCAGCGTTCCGTCGCGGGCGGCTCGCAGCAACACCGGCCATGCCGCAGCGATGGCCCAGAATCCGCCTCCGATGACGACGTAACTCGCGAGGTGAAACGGGCTCAGGTGCGGGTCGCCTTCCCAACCGATGAGCTCGCTCCACAGATGGCCACCGTCGTGGGTGAGCGTCAGGCTCTCGAACCGACTGCCGAGCCAACCCGAAAGGAGGTAGATGCTCAACGGAAACCCGTACATCTCCACCATCAACGCAACAACGAACGACGAGAACGCCCCCATCGCCTTCCAGTCGCGCCGGCTGCGGGGATGGAAGAAGCTCGCCGCGAAGATGATGAAGACCGCCGAGTTGACGATGACCAGGATCCATAGGCCGTACCCGTAGGTGCTCATCGCGCGCGCTCTCGGGAGTTCAGCAGGAGCCAGAGCACCAACGCCGAGAACGCGACGATGCTCAGCAACATGACGAGCCAGGCGCCCCAACCCCAGGTTTCGCGCCACAACATCTCGACACCTCCTCGACGAACCGATCGTGCATACCGATCGAGCCACAGTGCCTCGGCGCGGGCATCCGGGACCACGACGGATTCGTCTGCGGCGTACTACGCGTCGTTGCTCGCGGTCCGAGAGCTCTGCTCGACTCATCTACTGGCAGGGCGTCGGGGGCGGCGGCCAGCGGCAGGACGCGTCCGTAGCAAGCCGCAACCGAGGTCCGTACTCCGGTCGGATGCCAGCCCCGCCGTGGCCGTCAGAGGATGGTTGGATGCGCAACTCCCTCAATCACGTGCGAGCGGTGGTAATGGCCGGGGCGTTGGCCGCGGCCGTGCTCGGCGGAGCGCGGCCGGCCGCGGCCGATGAACCCGGCGAAAGCACCGTCGCGAGTGAGCTGGTACGCCAGGCCATCGCGTTGATCGTCAACACGCCCGGCAACGTGGATGGCGCGCGGGAGAAGGTCGGCGACGCGCTGGAGGTCGACAACCGTGAAGGCGTCGACATCCCGCTGGTACGCCGGGCCGATGAGGCACTCCTGGCGGGGGACCTGCACGAAGCGAGGACCCTGCTCGAGCGGTCCATCGGGGCCCGGTCGCACCTCGGCGCGAACGATGTCGCGCCGATCGGGGAGGTGAGCCAGGACGGCACCGCCCGCGGCGCCGAGGCTGGCGACGCGCCGATCCTCGACCCCCTCGACACCGGTGACATCGACGGCGGCGACGCCACCGCGATCGCCATCGGCGTCGTCCTCGCTGCGGTCGGTGCGTTCCTCGGCCTGCGGTGGCGACCGTCCCGCGTGAAGCGGGCGTGATGTCGACCACCGTGGAACCGCCGGGTGACGTGTCCCGAGACGGTGCCAACGTGTTCCGCCGGGCGCTCGACGTCGTAGACGACCGCCTTGGTGTCAAGGCGCTGCAGTACCCGGTGCCCGAGCACGCCAACAACCTCGGCTGGAGCCTGGGAGGGTTGACCGCGGTGTCGTTGCTGGTGCTGATGGTGACCGGCGTGATCCTCACCCAGTTCTTCAACCCGATGCCCGAAGAGGCCAACGCGTCGGTGCGGCGCATCGCCACCGACCTGTGGGCGGGCCAGTTGGTTCGGGGTGTGCACTTCTGGGCCGCCCAAGCCATGTATGTGCTGGCCGGTCTGCACCTGCTGCGGGTGTTCCTCACCGGGTCCTACAAGCGACCCCGCGAGGCCAACTGGCTCATCGGCGTCGCCATGTTCGCGTTGGTGATCGGCGCCATCTTCACCGGCACGGTCATCAAGTGGGATCAGGAGGGGTTCGAAGCCCTCGCCCACAACCTCGAGGCCGGTCGGCTCATCGGCGGCGCCGGTTTCTGGTTCACCGCCGAGTTCTCTGGCGACCTGCCGCTGATCGTGCGGCTCTACGTCGCTCACGTCGCCATCATCCCCGGCTTGATCCTCGGGCTGCTGGCCGTGCACTTCTTGCTCGTCAAGCGTCACGGGATCTCCCCACACCCCGCCATCCCCGACGCCCCCGCCGAGCCACGGGAGCCCTTCACCCACCACCTGCGCCGGCTCGGAGCCTTCGGCCTGACCCTCGTCGGCGGCCTCCTCATCCTCGCCGCGCTGTTCCCACCCGGCCTGGGCCCGACCCCCGTCGAGGGGATCGAGGTCACCCGGCCGCTGTGGATGTTCTGGTGGCTGTTCAGCATCGAGAACTGGTGGGGCCTCAAGGCAATCCTGTGGGCCACGACCGCCCTCTTCGCGCTGCTGGTCTCGGTGCCGTTCATCGACCGTGGCAGCGAGCGTCGCTGGCGCAAGCGACCGGTCGCGCTCGGCCTCGCTGCCGCCGTGCTGCTGGCGGTCGTCGTGCTCACCTACGTGACCGCCACCACCAGCGCCGTGGAGCACCTGTGACCCCCCGGGTGCGCCGTACGTTCTGGATCCTCGTCATTGTCGCCGTCGTCGCCACGGGCGCGCTGTCCAGGGCGCTCGCCGCTCGGCCCGGCCCAGCCGCGGGGCTCGCCGTCGCCGGAACCTCCGTGACGCTGGCGCTGACGGCGCTGTTGGCCCTGCGGATCCTGTTCGTCGTCGGGCGGCGCGCCGCCGCGAGCTCGGCCTCCGTGTCGGATCGTTCGCGCCGATCCTGAAGTGCTGGCACCCGGGCCGGGGTGTCGTTCGTCTTCAGGGCGCTCCGCGTCCGAGCATGCGGTCGATCTGCTCTTGCTGGTCTTCCATCATCTGGGTGAATTCACCCGAGCGCATCGTTTTCCACATCGGATCGGCGTCCATGCGCTGTTGCATCTGCGGCGTCAGCGAGGCGCGCATCTGCTCCATCATGTTCTGGTGCCGCTGGAGCATCGCTTGCATCGTGCCGTCTTGCTGCATCTCGGTGAGCCGGTCGTTGCGCAGTTCACCCGTCGCCGGGCTCGGGCCGCCGTTACGCGCCGCCAGCGCCACGCCGACGATTCCGCTGATGACGATCACGACCGCGAGGCGCCGCTTCCACATGCCCGTCTTGGTGAAGCGTGATCCATTCCATTTGATGTTGGTGTCCATGGCGTTGCTCCGTCGTCGTCACTCTTCTCTCGAACATAAGGACATGGCGACGCGGTGACATCCGATCGCGCTGCGGATTCGCGTTGCGGGAAGCGGGAAGCCGGCTACACGCTCGAGCTTGATGTCACCGCCCATCGGTGGACTCCTTCGTCGGCGCGCGGCGTCGCTCGTCCTCCCGACGGGGTGAGACGAGGCGGGCGACGGCGCGCCGGATTTCGCGGTCGGTGTTCCTGCTCTGCAGCGCGGCGAACACGCAGACCGCGATGCAGGCGAGCAGGAGCACGCCGGCGGCGGTCGACCAGGCGGCGTCGCCCCACCCGAGGCGGAGCAGCACGAAGAGCAGGGCGATCGACGCGCCGATGGCCGACCACATGAGAGCTCGGGCGGTCTGCGGCGAGCGGCGCGACGTCATGGTTCGAGGGTCCCGATCCGGAGGCGCTTGAGCAGCGCCGAGTTGGTGATGACCGACAGGCTCGAGAGCGCCATTGCCGCCGCGGCGATGATCGGGTTGAGGAACCCCAGTGCGGCTACCGGGATAGCGGCGGTGTTGTAGGCAAACGCCCAGAACAAGTTCTGGCGGATCTTGCGCATCGTGGCGCGCGACAGCCGGATCGCGACGGCAACGTCGCGCAGGTCGTCGCGGATGAGCACGAGCCCGCCCGTCTCCTTGGCGACATCAGACCCGGAGCCGATCGCGACACCGATGTCGGCGGTCGCGAGCGCCGGAGCGTCGTTGATGCCGTCGCCCACCATGGCGACGACCTCGCCGGTGTCGCGCAACCGCTGGACCTCGCGCGCCTTGTCCGAGGGCAGGACACCCGCGATGACGCGGTCGATGCCGAGCTGGCCGGCGATCGCCCGTGCGGTGCGCTCGTTGTCGCCCGTGAGCATGACGACGCCGATGCCGTCGCGCTGGAGCTCGGCCACCGCGTCCCGGGCGTTGGTCTTGACGGTGTCGGCGACGGCGATGACGGCCGCGAGCCGCGAGTCGAGCGCGAGCAGCATGGCGGTCTTGCCCTCTTCTTCGAGTCGCAGCAGCGTCGTCTCCGCCTGCTCGTCGAGGACGACGCGGTGGTCGGTCACGAGGCGGCGGTTGCCGAGCAGCACCTCATGTCGGTCGACTCGGACGCGCACGCCGCAGCCCGGGATCGCCTCGAAGTCCGTGGCACTCGGGAGCGCGGTGCCGTCCATGCTGGCGCGGTGCAGGATGGCGGCCGCGAGCGGGTGTTCGCTGCCGGCCTCGGCCGCCGCGGCGATGCGCACGGCCTCGGCCTCCGTCAACGAGGGTCGACCGTTCGCCGCGGGGACGACGACGTCGGTGACGGTGGGCTCGCCCTTCGTCAGCGTCCCCGTCTTGTCGAACACGACGGTCGTGAGCTTCACCGCCCGTTCGAGGTGCTCGGCACCGCGGATGAGGATGCCTCCCTCGGCGCCCTTGCCGACACCGACCATCAGCGCGGCGGGCGTGGCGATTCCCAACGCGCAGGGGCAGGCGATGATCAGCACCGCGATGAACGCCAGGATCGCCTGGGGCAAGTCCCCCGCGACGATCCAGCCGACGAAGCTGGCGAGCGCGACGAGTACGACAGCGGGGACGAAATACGCGGTCACCCTGTCGGCAATTCGCTGGATCTGCGTCGACGAGGTCTGCGCCTCCTCGACCAGGGCGATGATCTGGTTGAGCGTCGTCTCCGCGCCGACTCGGGTCGCTCGGAACCGGAACGACCCGGTGGCATTGACGGTGCCGCCGATCACTCCGTCCCCCGGCCGCTTCTCGACCGGGAGGCTCTCACCGGTGAGCAGCTTCTCGTCGACCGCGGATGCGCCGTCGATCACTTCGCCGTCGGTCGGGATCTTCTCGCCCGGTCGGACGACGACGACGTCGTCGAGCTGGAGCGTCTCGGCGGGGATCTCCATCTCCTGGCCGTCACGCATGACGTGGGCGGTGGCCGGGCGGAGGTCCATGAGCTTGCGCACGGCCGCCGAGCTCTTGCGCTTGATGATGTCCTCCATGTACTTACCGAGGAGGACGAAGGCGATGATGACCGCCGACACCTCGAAGTAGACGGCCCGCTCCTCGACGTCGACCGGAAGGATGTCGGGAGCAAACACGACAACGACGCTGTAGAGGTACGCGACGCTGGTGCCCAGCGCGACGAGGAAATCCATGTTGATGGCGCGGGAGCGGACTGCCTGCCACGCACCCTTGTAGAACCCCCAGCCGCCGATCAGCTGCACCGGCGTGACGAGGATCATCATCCACACACCCCACGTGAACCACGGCAACGCCCCGATCGGCGCCCACGTGAGCAGCGTCGCCCCCGCAGCCAGACCGAGGAAGACCGCCACGCGCATGATCGCCAGGATCAGCACCCCGGTCATGGCGACGGTCACGCGCCGTTTGAGGTGGCGCAGCTCCTCCTCCGGTGATTCAAACGTTCGTTGGCAGCCGCTGCTGCAGAAGTAGTGCGTTCGACCGCCCACCACGGAGTGCAGCGCGGTGGCCTTGTCGACGACCATGCCGCACACCGGGTCGCGCGCCGTCTCCGAAGGCTTGGCGGTCCGATGCCCATCGTCTTGGACCGCGTGGGCGTGTTGCTCGTCGCCAAAGGGCGCGGGCTCGGCATACGTGTCGGTGTCGGCCGGAGCCGTGCTCGCCGCGGTCTTCGACCTCATGGAGCGAATGGTCGCCCTTCGCAGTGCCGGCGCCATCCGGGCGGGCCGCTGATCCGGGTCGGGGAAAACTACGCGTCCACCTCCATGCCCGACCTGCCGCCGTGCCTGTCGGGCGATCCCACATGCCGGTTCCGTAGTCGACCCGGATGGCGGCGGGCGCGCCGGTTCGTACGGTTCGGTCGTCACGAGGACGTACCCCGAAGTTGAGGGAGAGGATCATGCGCAGGTGGAGACTGGTGGCGGGGGCATCGGTAGTACTCGCGATCGCGTTCACCTTCGCCGCGTGCGGGGCTGACGACTCCTCCGACCGCGATACCGGCACGATGCTGCGCGAGAACGGCCAGCAGATGCGCGACGGCGGCCAGATGATGCGCGACAACGGCCAGATGATGCGCGACAACGGCCAGCAAATGCGCGGCGGCGGGCAAGCGATGCTCGCCGCCGGCCAGGCGATGATGGACCAGGGCGAGGAGCTGGGCGACACCGACATGACCCAGCAAGGGCGCCAGATGATGACCGAGGGCCGGACGATGATGACCGACGGTCAGACGATGATGGACGCGGGTCGGTCAATGATGGACCAGGGCCAAGCGATGATGGGCACCGCCCAGGCGATGATGGACATGGGCAGCGGCATGATGGGGAACCGGTAGCAGCCCGACTCGCGCGACCCGGCAACGTTCAGGTCCCGGCACGAACGCTCAGCTGTACGTCCCGCGCGCGGCTGGCGCAGCGCGCGCCGGCGTCGACGGTCGTTCGCGGTTGCGCCGGCCGGGTGGGCAGGGGTCGTGGCGGCAGCCGAGCACCCGGCGCATCTCGCGGCTGAGCCCGTCGGCGACGTCGTCCCGCGCCAGCCAGCCGCCAGCTCCGTTGGCGAATGCGACCTGACGGTAGGCCGGATCCGGCTCGGGGCCGATGACGAGGACCCGACCCCGGGGGATGTGAGCCAGGGCGGCGAAGCAGCACGCCGGGAAGTCGGCCGCATCGATCACGAGCAGGTCCGGTGTCAGCCGATCGAGGGCCGCGACCAACGCCGGACCTGTGCGGACTTCGGTCGCCACCCAGCAGCCGCACTCCCGCTCGAGGATTTCGCGGGTGAAGCGCAACATTGCCGGGTGCCGCATCACGACGAGCACGCGTGGCTCGCCGTCGCACACCGGGCACGGATCAACGGTCACGTCTCGATTTTCGGCTCGGACCGGGTTCATCGCATCCGCCGCCACTACGGACGCGAGATGCGGACTGCTACGGACCCTCGCTGGCCTCGTCGAGCAGTCCCTGTTCCCGCACATAGCGGACCAGTTCGGCCCGGGCCTTGATACCGAGCTTCTGCTGCACGTGGGCGCGATGGGTCTCCACCGTGCGCACCGACACGTACAGTTCCGCGGCGATCTCGGCGTTGGTGTAGCCGAGCGCGACCAGGCGCAGGACGGCCAGCTCCCGTTCGGACAGCTCCCCGCCCGGCCCGGCGGCACGCGGTCCGGTAGCGCCCGAGCCGAGGAGGGCGGCTCCGAGGCGGGGGTGCACGTACTCCTCCCCCGCCGCCACCTGGCGAACGGCGAGTACGAGCTCGACGTCGGCGGCGTCCTTGACCAGGTAGCCGCGGGCGCCGGCGTCGAAGGCTTTGCGAAGGTACGCGACGTCGTCGTGGACGGTGAGGACGAGGATGGCCGTCTTCGGGCTGATGGCGGTGACCTGGCGGGTTGCCTCGATGCCGTTGGCGTCCGGCAGACCCAGATCCATCACGAAGACATCCGGCCGTTCTGCCTTCGCCAACGCGACCGCCTCCTCGGCCGTACCGGCCTCACCCACCACCTCGAGGTCAGCCTCCTCGGCCAGGATCCGGCGTAGTCCGCTGCGGACGACGGCGTGGTCGTCGCACAGCGCGACACGGATCGGACCGCTCACAGCGGCACCTCGAGCGTGACGGTCGTTCCCTCGGTCGGAACGGACGCGACCTCGACGCGCCCACCGGCGAGCAACGCCCGTTCGGTCATGCCCGCGAGCCCGAGCGAACACAACGCGTCGTCTCCGAGTACGAACCCGATACCGTCGTCGACGATCGAGGCCCGTATGCCCTCGCCGTCGTCGACGATCGTGACGGTCGCGAGGGATGCCTCGGCGTGGCGAGCGACATTGGTGAGCGCTTCCTGCACCACCCGGTACACCACCGTCTCGACTTCGGCAGGCAGCCGGCGATCGTCGTCGAGCCCATCGAGCGCGAGGTCGACCCGCACGCCGAAGTGCTGCGTGAGGTTGTCGGCGAGGCGGCGTACCGCGGCGACCACCCCGATATCGTCGAGCACCGTCGGTCGCAGCTCGAACGCGAGTTGGCGGACCTCGTCGAGGGCCTGCGCGACCAGCTCGCGGACCTCGTCCGTGCGTGCCCGCGCCTCCGCAGCGTCTGGACCGTCAGGCAACGATCCGTCGACGAGGCGCAGCCCGAGGAGCACCGCGGTCAACGCCTGCCCGATCTGGTCGTGCAGGTCGCGCGCGACGCGGGCCCGCTCTGCCTCCTGAGCGTCGATGACTCGGGCCAGCATCTCCTGTTGGGCCCGCCCGCGCTCCTGCGCTGCGGCGAGCTCGGACATGGCGGCGGCACGGTCCCGCTCGGCAGCCACCAGCAGCGCGCCTTCGATGGCACACGCGGCGAAGGCGGCGAGGGTCACGACGAGGCGCTCGTCCTCGTCGTCGAACTCAGCACCATGCTGCTTCTCGGTCAGGTACAGGTTGCCGAATCGGCGGCTGCCGATCCGGACGGGCACGCCGAGGAAGGTGCGCATCGGCGGGTGGTGGGGCGGGAACCCGCACGCGCGCGGGTCGGCGGTGAGATCGGCGAGGCGGATGGGACCGTCGGCGACGATCACGTCGCCCAGCAGACCGCGACCGGCGGGCAGGTCGCCGAGCCGGGCGACGGTCTCGGCGTCGAGCCCGAAGTGCACGAACCGTTCGATGCGCCCGGTCGTGTCGTAGACGCCAAGGGCTGCGTAGCGGGCACGGGCCACACTCGCGGCGCACTGGACCATCCGGTCGAGGATCTGGTCGAGGTCGTGCTCGGACGCCAACTCGAGCGCCGCCCGCAACAGCGCGTCGAGCCGATCGTCACCCGCCAATCCCTTTACCGTCCCGTCCGTATCAACGACATGCTGTCGGAGATCGTAGCGACCGACCTGGGCGCGGCGCCGCCGGCGTTGCGCTCCGTAGTCGGCCACAGCGCGCGTTCCGTAGCCGCACCGGATGACACCGACCGGCCGCGACTCGATGATGAGGACAGCTCGAAGAACAAGGATCGAGGAAAGGAAGGGAGGTCGCCGTGATCGAGTTCCTCGCGGCCAACTGGCTCGTCATCGCCGTCATCGTGTTCTTCGTCGCGATGCACCGGCGCGGGCACGGCTGCGGCATGCACGGCCACCACCAGCACCAACACCAGTCGCCTGAGCGCGATCGGGAGCACGCCCACCACAACGGGGGCGGAAGGAGCGAATCATGACCACCCACGATCGTTTCCTAGCCCCGGCGGGAACGCGCCGCCGGCCTCTGACGGTCAACATCACACCGGCCGAGCGCGCAGGGCGGGTCCTCATCGGTGGCGCTGCCGTCGTCGCCGCCGTCGTGCTGCTCACGAGCGCGGGTTCGATCCTCGCCGTCGTGCTCGAGTTGCTGCTCGGCGCCGCGGGCCTCGACCTCGTCGTCACCGGCGCACTCGGACACTGCCCGCTCTACAACAAGCTCGGGTACGTGCCGCGTTCCCTGAGGAGCGCGCGATGACCGAACAACGGCACGCTCACGCTGCAGGCGCACAACACAGCGGCCGCGGCCACGGCGGGCACAGCTGGATGATGATCGCCTGTTGCATACCCATGCTCGTGATCGCCATCGCTCTCGTAGCGACCGGCGTCGCCAGTCCGGGCTTCCTGCTCGCGGCGCTCGCGTGCACGGCGATGATGGCGCTGATGATGCGCGGCATGGACCACGGCCGCGCTCCGAGCGACGACACTGACCGGTCCGGCGACGCAAGCCACCGCCGGTAGCGGCGGCGAGGCGATGATCCCCCGCAGTGTCCGAGCCGGCGCTCTGGCGAGCGCCGGCTTGGCACTGTTCTACGTGATCGTCGTCGCGAGCGCCTCGGGATCCTGGGAGCACCTCACGGATCAAGCCCGCCGCGACTGGTACTACCTCCTCCCCATTGTCGCCGGCTTTCGCATTCAGGTCAGCCTGATCTCGGAGCTGCGGCGCCGTCACCGACTGCAGCGCGCGGTTGCCGCCGCGGGCGGCGCCGGCGCAGGCGCGTCGACCGACGTGTCCGGGGTCGCCTGGCCCGTCGAGTCGTGGTCGGGCGACGGGCCCGGCGGTCACCACCGAGAAGGCGAGCTCCGCTTCGGGTCCGGGGGCGCCGCGACCGGAACCGCCCGACTCGCCCTCCCCGGGTTCCCCGAACCCGTCGAGGTCACCTGGGACCTCGGGGGTTGACAGATGGCTCGCTCCGTGCCGCTCGCCCGTCGAAACCTGCTCGCTGAGCCCAGGCGTCTCGTCGCCAGCACGGCTGGCGTGGGCATGGCAATCATGTTGATCCTCCTGCTCGACGGGCTGTGGGCCGGGATCAAAGCCAACGTGACCACGTACGAGGACAACGTCGGCGCGGACCTGTATGTCGCACAGCCCGGCACGCAGAACTTCTTCGGCGCCATCAGCCTCATCCCACGCAGCACCGTCGACACCGTCCGGGCCGACCCCGACGTCGACTGGGCGGTTCCGGTGCGAGGCTTCTTCTCGATTGTCGAGCTGCACGACCGCAAAGTGCCGACCTACGTCATCGGCTCCGTGCCCGGCGAGCGGGGCGGTCCGTGGGAGTTGCGCCAGGGCCGGGCACCCGAGGCCAACGACCAGGTCGCGATCGGCAGTGTGATGGCCAAGCGGCACGGCCTCACCGTCGGCGACAGCATCGAGATCATGGGCAGCCGGTTCACCGTCGTCGGCACCAGCACCGACGCGTTCATGGCCTCGTTCGTGTTCATGACCCACGCCGCCACCGACCAGCTCCTCAGCGCGCCCGCGACGACGAGCTTCGTGCTCGTCGGCACCAACGACCCCGCCGCGGTGCGCGAGCGGCTCGGCGCCACGGGACTGTCGATCCTGGATCGCGATGAGCTCGCCGCCAATGACCTCAGCCTCATGGCTCGCGCCTACAGCGTCCCGCTCACGGTGATGCGCGCGGTGGCATTCACCATCGGGAGCCTCGTCATCGCCCTGACCGTCTACACGGCGATCATGGAACGCCGCCGCGAGTACGGCATCGTCAAGGCGATGGGTGCCCGCGGGCGCCACCTCCTCACCCTCACGGTCCAGCAAACGCTGATCATCGCCGGCATCGGCTTGGTCAGCGGCGGGGTGCTGTTTCTCGCCGGCCGCGCCTACATCACCTGGGCGCGTCCGCAGTTCGTCATTCTGGCGTCGCCCTCCAGCCTCGCGCGCGCGGTCGCCGCGGCGGTGCTGATGGCGCTCGTCGCTGCGGTCCTCCCCGCCGGCCGCCTCGCGCGGCTCGAGCCGGCCGCGGCCTATCGGGGCGGATGATGACCGGCCGCGTCTCGCTCGCCCGCAAGAACCTCTTCCAGGATCGCCGTCGCGCGCTGCTGGCCGTGTGCGGCGTTGGCGCCTCGCTCGTGCTCGCGCTGGTCCTCGACGGCATCTTCGCCGGGGCCATGCAGCAAGTGAACGCCTACATGCGCAACTCGCCCGCCGACGTGTTCGTCGCGCAACAGGGCGTGCGCACGATGCACATGTCGCAGTCGGTCCTACCCGCCGATACTGTCGACGCGGCGAGTGCCGTCGACGGCGTCGCATGGGCCGAAGGGCTTCGCTACACGACCAGCATCGTCGCGGCCGGTGATGCCCGACAGCTCACCTACGTCCTCGGCTACGACGTCGCGACCGGTCGCGGCGGCCCCCGCCATCTTGCGGCTGGCGGGCCGCCCGCGCCGGGCGAGATTCTGGTCGACGAGATCGCCGCCGAAGAACTCGACGTTGGCGTCGGCGACAGCGTCACGGTGCTCGGCGCGCCCGCGCCGCTCCGCGTGAGCGGGCTGTCCACGAATGGAACCAACATCGTGAACACCACCGTGTTCATCCGCAGCGAGGACTTCGCCCGCCTGCGCGGCGACACGTTCGCGTACGTGCTCGTGGGCGCCGAGCCCGACGTCGACGCCGACGTGTTGGCCCGACGGTTGTCGATCGCGTTGCCAGACACCACGGTCCAGACGCGAACCGAGTTCGCCCGACAGGAGGGCAATGTCGTCCGCGACATGGCGTCCGACATCATGAAGATCATGACCATCATCGCCTTTCTGATCGCGCTCGCCGTCACCGGCCTGACACTGTTCAGCGCGACGCTCGCCAAGCTGCGCGAATACGGCGTGGTCAAGGCCCTCGGCGCCGGCTCCGGCCGGCTCGCGGCAACGGTCGCCGCCCAGGCGGCATGGTCCGTCGCCCTCGGTCTCGCCGTCGCCGTGGTGGTCTCGCCGTCGCCGTGGTGGTCTCGCTCGTGCTCGGCATCGCGATCGGTGCCCTGACCCCAAACGTCAAGGTCGCCATCGAGGCCCGTTCGGTGGTCCGAACCGGCGCCGGTGCCCTGCTCGTCGGTGCGCTCGCGTCCTTGCTCCCGCTGCGGCGCGTACTGCGCGTCGACCCTGCAACCGCCTTCAGGAGGCCGTGACCATGGACGCCCACTCCTCCTCACCCGCGTCGCGCCCTGCGATCTCGGTGCGCCAGCTCACCAAGACGTTCGGTGAGGGCAACATCGCCGTCCACGCCGTGAGCGGCATCGACCTCGACATCGCCGCCGGCGAGGTCGTCCTCGTCATGGGGCCTTCCGGCAGCGGCAAGACCACCCTGCTGCTCATGCTCGGCGCAATGCTCCGCCCCACCAGCGGCTCGGTCGTCATCGACGGCGTCGACCTCGCGACCGCCCCCGAGCGACGACTTCCAGCGCTGCGCGCGAACCACCTCGGCTTCATCTTCCAAGACTTCAACCTCCTCTCCGCGCTCACAGCACTCGAGAACGTCGAGCTCGCTTGTAACCTCGCCGGCACCACCGGCCGCGCCGCCCGCGATCGTGCCAGCGGGCTGTTGCAACGCGTCGGGCTCGGCGATCGCCTCGGCTTCCGTCCCGACCAGCTCTCCGGCGGGGAGAAGCAGCGCGTCGCCATCGCGCGCGCCCTCGCCAACAACCCGACCGTGCTCCTCGCCGACGAGCCGACCGCGAACCTCGACTCCGGACACGGACGTGAGATCGCCCGGCTCCTGCGCCGCCTCGCAGTGGAGGACGGCCGCAGCATCGTCATCGTCAGCCACGACGACCGCCTCCGCGAAGTCGCCGACCGCGTGCTCTGGCTCGAAGACGGTGTCTTCCGCGAACTCGCAGGCATGGCAACCGACCCGGTGTGCGGGATGGCCGTCGAACAGACACCAACGCTGCAGCTCCACGCCGACGACCGGGAATGGTGGTTCTGCTCAGACGCCTGCCGCGCCGACTTCGCCGCGCACCCCGACAAGTACCGCACTCGGGAGCCAGCGCGATGAACCGCGCCCGCCGCAATCCCGATGTCGCGATTCCACCGGTTTGATCGACCACGCGTCGGTGATGCCGAGCGCCGCACCGCCGCGCGCTGGGGCGCGTCGGCCTGAGTGTTATGTCACGAACTTGGCCGCCCGATGGTGGAATCGCCACGTGCCGTCGTCGTGGCAGAGGGTGTCTTGGTATCGGCCCACGAGCTGGATCGCCCAGCCGGCGTCGCCCTGCAGGATGAACACCACGTCGCTGATCGCGTTCGCCTCGTGGTCGTTCCAGTCTGTGACGAGCGTGTTGAGCACGAGGTGACGCTGGGGCCGCGTCGGCTTCCATCGCGAGGACGCCTCGCGGAGCGCGTCGTGGCCTTGGTGGGTGCCCATGCCCGGGATGTCGCAGACGCCGTCGGGGCAGAAGGTGGCGACGACGTCGTCGGTCCGGCCGTCGTCGAGCGCCTGCGTGTACGCGGCGATGGTGGCGCGGACGCCCTCGGCGACCTCTGCGAACGTCGTCTTCGTGCTCATCTCAGAAGGTGATGTCGACGATCGACTGTTCGAGCGGGTTCACGTTCACCGACTGGAGCGCAGGGAGCAGCTGCTCGTAGGGAAGGCCGGCGAGGAAGCCGTCGACGGTCCGTTCGAAGTTCGAGATGTGCCCCTCCATCCGCTCGGACAGGCGCATGTACTCGAAGCCCTTCGCGTGCAGGCCCCTCTGCTGCCTCGGCAGGTTCGAGAAATCCTGAGCGGGGATCGGTGGCCACCGTGGATCGTCGCACTCCCACGGCTCGGGCGGCGTGGGCCTCCCCGGCTCGCAACCCTGCGGGAACCGCGTGAGCGACCAGATCTCCATCAGCGTCTCCTCCGGTCCCAGCGGGCGGAAGCGGTACGAGGAGGCGCTGCTGTACATGGGCAACACGAAGTAGTGCGGGAAGCAGTAGCCCATCGGCTCGGCGAGCCCTTGCGCCTCGAGGTCTTCGAGGTCGGGGACATCGCAGCCCGCGGCACGGTGCCAGCTGACCACCGCGTCGTTGAGGGTTCGATTCCAGGTCGCGATCGCCTGCGTCGAGTCAGCCGGCAGCTCGATGTCGCGCAGACCCTCGGCGATGCGCACATCGTTCGCGTGGACCATCCCGGCCATGCCGTCGCTCATCGTGCGCAGGTACTGGATCTCCGCATCGATGAACGCGCGCGGGTCGATCGCGTCACCATCGCGCAGCGAGTACCTCATTCCGGGGATCGCGAGCTGGGGATGCGTCTCCACCACGTGGTACATCTCCACGAACGCCTCTTGCGCGAGCTTCCAGTTCACGGGAAGACGGCACGCATACCACCACTCGGTCCGCAGCGACTCCACCTTCCACGCGTCGAGGATGGTGGCTGCCGGCTCGATGCACTGCCGCAACGGCGGAGCGTCGTCGTCGAGGTTGACCCACGCGCACGCGCCCCAAATCTCGCACCGCACCGGCGTGAGGTTGATGTCCTCGCTCTGCAGGTTGTGCTCGGCGAACGTCTTCGCCCGTGGGACGAAGGTGTTCTTGCCGTCCGGGCCGTAGCACCACCCATGGAAGGGGCAGGTGAACCCGTTCTCGCACGTTCCTCGACCCTCGACGAACTTGACGCCACGATGGCGGCAGGCGTTCTGGAACGCGCGCACGCCCATGTCGTCGGTGCGCAGCACGACGATCGACTGGTCGAGGAACTCGTACTCGACGAAGTCGTTCGCCTGTGGGATCTCCTCGAGCCTGCACGCCATCTGCCAGACCCGAGGCCACAATTGCTCGACCTCCATCTGGTAGAAGTCCGGGTCGAAGTAGCGCTCCTTGGGAACCCGGTCCGGGAACTCGATCGCAGAGGGCACCGGGAGGGCCGACCACTGAGAGGAGCGTGTTCTCGACGCGCGCGATGCCAGCGCGGATGTCGTTGACCAACCGCTCGGCGACGTCAAGTCCGAGGCGGCTCGTGGACAGATACCACGTCTCGATCAGGACGTGGTCGGTCGTGAGGAGCTGTCCGGTGAACTCCGTGAGGCGCGCGGCGGCCCGGGCATGGCTCGCATCGTCGCGATCGGCCGCGGCATACCACGCCGAGGTGTCGACGAAGACCGTCACCGAGAAGACGTCACTCGGTCGCCGACGGCGTCGGCGACTGCCCGCTTCCCCTCGCAAGCGATGTCGCTACCACCAGAGCGGCCGATGCCGATGATTGCCGCCGGCGAGCCCTGGGGGTCGACGCCGGCGAGGTCTTTGTCGACGAGTCGCCGCAGCGTGCCTCAGCTGTTGCCGTAGATCCGAAGCGGATCGACGAGCACCGCTACGCGCCGCTCGTTGGCCATCACGCGGTCGTACTCGTTCCAGTCGTCATGCATGCCGCCAGCGGCCGTGAAGATTTCGCGCAGCAGTACGCGGACGCGTTCGTCGTCGATGCCGTCGAGGTGATCATCAGGCCCGGCGAGCTCGACCGGTCCTTCAACACCGGCCCACTGCCATCCGGCACGAACCACGACCGTCGCGTGTGGACGGGCCCGCAGATTACGCAATCGTTGCGAGGAACCGGCCGCCACGAAGGCAACGACCGACTGGCCGCGCAGGGGATGCTCGAGGACCCCGGCGTTCACGACCGACGACTGAATCGTGCCGTCGGTCCGAGCCGTCGATACGACAACAAGGCCATGATCGAGCGGCACGAGCTTGGCGAAGGCGTCGAGATCTCTCACCCGAACGACCGTAGTGCCCGCGGAGGCTCGCGACCCCCGAGCAACCGCAATCGTTCGTGCCGCAAGGTCCCGACGCGCTGGCACGTCGTGTTCATCGACCTGTTCCAACGCAGTACCCCTCTGATCGTTCCGCGTGCGATGCGCCGGTGCGCGCGATCACCGCGCTAGTTGGTCGGCTGCGTTCGCTGCTCTTCCGCCCGCCGGAGCATGGAGACGATCCGCGCATCCGACGGCATCCCGCTGAGCGTTTCGAGCCGGTCGAGGACCTTGCGAAGCAGGTATCCGAGCTGTGCGCGCTCGGTCCCGTCGAGGTCGGCGAGAAGCTCCTCGTAGTAGGCGTCGACGGCGTCCACCGCCCGCACGGCCGCTCGCCGACCCTTGGCGGTGAGCTCGACCAGGAGCGCTCTGCGGTCGGCGGGATCGGGCACCCGCCGGACGTGCCCAGCTCGCTCGAGCCTCTGCAACGTCTTCGTGAGGCCACCCGGTGACTGAATGACGATCGTCTTGAGCGCCGTCGGATTGAGGACGGGACCACCCCGGAGCAGCGCACCAAGGACCGCGTCCTCCGATGTGGTGGACGACCGGGCCACCGCGCGCGCGTCGAGGACGCCGTTGTTCAGCCGGGAGAAGCGGCTCAGCCATGCCCGAAGCTCTTCCACGCTGGCAGACTATTTGCTGGCGTAGTAATTCGCAAGCCTCGCACCAAGCGCGGGTCCGCGCGACCGGCTGGCTCGTTAGAAGATCTGGTATCGCGCGACCTGCTGCAGTGCGTCAGCGACAAAGGCGGGTTCAGTCACCATCAGATCGTGGCCCGTATCGATCTCCCAGAAGCGGCCCTCCTCCTTCGCGAGCCCGATCATCTCCGGGTCGCGCGTCGCGACGGTCGCGCTGCACACGATGTGGAACTGCGGGATCGCCCACAGCGCGTCCTCGTTGCCGAGTCGCAGTGGCTGTTCGAAACAGGCCCACGGATGCGCAGTGAGCCGCTCGCCCATCCACGCCACGTCGGCCTCGCCTGTGACGCCGTAGAGCTCGACGATCCCCGGCTCAGGAAACAAGACCAACTCCACCCCGTCGACAACGCGGCCCATCGGTCGAACCATGAGGATGTGTTCGCCAGCGACGTCGACGAGGGACTCGCCGTTCTTCGGGTTCGCCGCATCGAGGTAGACGAGCCGCTCCACGCGATCGCTGGCTCGATCCGCTGCGCCGGTCACGACCATCCCGCCGTAGCTGTGACCGACCAGGATCACGCCGCGCAGGTCGTCGTAGTGGAGCATCGACGCCACGTCGGTGATGTGGGTGTCGAGGTCGATCGCCGCGTTCAGCAGGTGCGACCGCTCGCCCAACCCCGTGAGCGTCGGCGCGTGCACTTCGTGACCGGCATCTCGGAGGATGCGTGCGACCTTCCGATAGCGCCACCCGCCGTGGCCACCGCCGTGGACGAGCACAAACGTCGACATTCGTCTTCTCCTCGGTTTGTCCCCAGGAATCCGAGTGCGATCCCATTCTTCCGCTCTGACAGACAATTTGCTAGCGTAGTAATGTTCCACGCGCGCGCCGGCCTCTGCCCTTTGTACTCACGTATCGGGCGGAGAGCCTCAGGCTTCGCCGCAGGTACTGTCTGGCTGCGATGGGTGATCTTCGGTTTGACGCCCACGAGCGCCTTGCCCTTTGCGATCTTTTCGAGGAACTCGGGGCCGACGTACCCACGATGCTGGAGGGCTGGACCGCGCACGACCTCGCCGCCCACATCGTGCTACGTGAGCGGGATCTCGTCGCGGGCCCCTGCATCGTCCTTCCTGGGCCATCTCAACGGTTCGCCGAACGACGCAGGTTGAGGCTGGCGGCGAAGAGGGAGTTCGGGTGGCTCGTCGCGCGGATCAGGTCGGGCCCACCTCCCGGGTTCTTCCGCATCGGCTGGGTCCGCTCGTTCCCGAACCTGAACGAGTTCTTCGTCCACCATGAGGACGTGCGCAGAGCGAACGGTCTAGGCCCCCGAAACACCCTCACGCCCGAGCTGGAGGCTGCCTTGTGGCGCAACGTCCGCCGAGGTAGCCGCTACCTGAGTCGCAGGCTGCGCCAGGTCGGGCTGGAGATCGGGTGGGCGGGAACCGACGAGCGGATCACGGTGCAGACCGGCGAACCCATTGTTCGGCTCAGCGGTTCGCCTGGCGAACTTCTCCTCTTCGTCTTCGGGCGCCAGGCTGCGGCGCGGTTCAAGGTGACTGGACCAGCGGAGGCTGTCGCGACGGTTCACCGTACGCACTTCGGGATGTGAGCTTGTTGCTGCGAGATCGGCAACGTGCTCGCCACGGCAGGATGCGTCGTCTACGCCCGAACGTCCGACGTGACCCAGCCGGGCACAGCGGCCGCCTGCTTCACCCACGTCGCCAACTGCGCCTCGTCGAGATCGTCCTCGTGGACGTTGATCCAGCGCGCGTCCTTGCCCTTGCCTCCGGGTGGAACGGGTCGCAGCGACGTGCCTTGGAAGAACGTCACCTTGACGTAGTTCGTGAAGGTATGGAAGCTGACGAACCAGCCCTGGTCCTCGATGCCATAGAAGGGCGAGTTCCACTTCACGGCCTTGCGCACGTTGGGCACGTTGCGCACGATGAGCGCGTCGAGGCGGCACCCGACATTGCGTGTCCAGCCCGGCATGGCCTTGATGTAGGCCTGCACGGGGGCGTCGCCGTCGGCCTTCGCGATCTGGGGGTTGCCGCATGCGAGGAGGGCCGGCTTCGCGGCCCCCGAGGAACGCTTGCTCTTGGTTGCGGCGGAACGCTCGCCTTTGCCGGCCGCCGTCTTGGGCTTGGCCTTGCTCGGCATGCGCCGGGATGACGCGTTCAGGGCCGCTGCGGCGCGGATGAGGGACTTGAAGGCCCTCTCGTCGATCTCGTCTCCCTCATGGAGGTCAATGGCGCGCCTCGCGTTGCCTTCGAGGCTGGCGTTGAAGAGACCTGTTGGATCCTCGAGAGAGGCTCCCTTGGCGAAGGTCATTTTCACGACGTTCTTGTAGGTCTCGCCGGTGCAGATCATCCCGTCGTGGGACCACACAGGGACCCCTCTCCACTTCCACTCCTCGACCACTTCGCGGTCGGCCTGCTTGATCAGGCGGCGAATCCAGGAGAGCACCTCGCCCCGCCAGTCGGGTAGCTCCTTGATTCTCGCGTCGATCAGCTTGGAGGGAGACCCGGGCTCGGCCTTGCTGGGCATGCTCAGAGGCTATTGGACGACGCGACGGAGCTTCCGGGTGTCCCGTGTCAAACGTCGCGGGAGCGGCGATCTGGAACGCCCCGGTCGTGATTTCCGGGTCGCGTGTTCTGGGACGGTGGGTCAGGCGAGACCTCGTGCCGCCCAAGCTCGGGCGCTCAGCGTGAATGGTGTTGTCGGCAGCATGGCGCGGCATTGTTCGCGGAGCTGGACTCGCCTGGTGGCGTCGAGTGCTGCGACGTAGGTGCCGGCGGGGCCTACCCCGAGGGTGAAGGGCTCCCACCACGCCTCGAAGGTCGAGTGCTCGACGGTGATCGAAAGCGCGGTTTGCTCAATCGTGCGCAGTCCAGCTTCTCCGAAGAGTTCGGCGAGATGACCTTTGCGCGCTCCGGCGAGGTGAGACTCTCCGTCGCAGGCGCGATCGAGCTCGCGTGCCGCGTTCCAGAAGAGTGCGAGTGGTCCTTCGCCGCCGGCATGATCCCAGACGCAGGCGGCCACGACTCCTCCTTGGCGGGTCACCCGGGCCATCTCGCGCATACCCGCGACGGGGTCATCCATGAAGTGAACGACGAGCTGCGCGAGGGTGGCATCGAAGACCCGGTCCTCGAACGGGAGCTGTTCGGCGGTCGCTCGTCTCACGTCGACCGCGGGATAGCGCGCGTGCGCCGCGGCGACGAAGGCGTCGGACGGATCGACGGCACCGACCGCGGTTGGTCCCAGGCGCTTGACGAGTTCGCCAGTCAAGGCGCCTGGGCCGCATCCGACATCGAGGACATGCAGTCCGTCGATGACCGCGGCGAATTCTGCGAACGCGGGCGCGAGCGGCGCGGAATACCTGCCCATGAATCGGTCGTACGCGTCGGCGCCGACCGCGAAACTCACGGAACGGACACTACGCCCGACGCCAACACGTCAGGCGGGACGTCATTGAATGCCCCACGGCACCGGTCGCGACGCGTCCACGACCCGGCGCTGTGGGACGGCGCGAGGCTGTCCGGATGCTGGTAATCGACGCCGCCAACGTGATCGGCTCTCGGCCAACGGGTTGGTGGCGCGATCGGCCAGGCGCGGCACGACGCTTCACAGAACGAGTGCGGGCGACGGTGACCGCTGGAAGGCTGGACCCGCCCGTGACCCTCGTGCTCGAAGGCCAAGCCCGGATGGGAGCCGACGAGGCCGACGTGGATGGCGTGGCGGTTGTGCATGCGCCCGGCGAGGCCGATGACACGATTGCCGTCATCGCCGAGACCCAGCGCGAGGTGGTCGTGGTCACGGCCGACCGCGAACTGGCCGAGCGAGTGCGAGCGGCCAACGGCAAGGTCGTCGGGCCGAGTTGGCTGCTCGACCAGCTCGTGGACTGAACCTGGAGGAGGAATGGGTGGGTTCAGCCCACGGAGAGGCGCACACCACGGCCGGGACTGTCGGGATGACGGTGTACGCGCAGTCGAACCTCGGTGGCGCTGGCCAGCTCGACTCGACGCACCGCGGCCTCGGCTGAACGTCGCCGCGCGTTGTCAGCGATCTGTTCATTGGTCAGCATGACCAGGTCGTTGCCGCCGCGCTCGACGGTCCGCTTCCGTCGTCGACGCCACACGTGGGTGTGCTCTTCTGATCTGGCCCCACTTCGAGCGGTAGTGCTCGTCTGATTTGGCCCCACCTGGGGGTGGTGTTGGGGGTCCGCGCCTGTCGGTCTGGTGGGCGGGACCGTGGGGGATGGCGAAGAGGTCGAAGGTGCGGTTGTTCGAGCAGATTCGGCGCGCTCGCGCGCAGGACGAGACGGTCGCGATCCGCGAGCTTGCGCGCCGCTTCGGTGTGCGATCGCGTTCGACGGCCTGTAGAGCCGCGTCGGCGGCGGCCACGCGGCGGCTCAACAGGATCGCGGCGACGCCCCCGACGACGCCGGCCGCGATCAAGAGCACCGTGAGTGCGCTGGCTCTGCTCATTGGCCACGAGCGGCCGCCTCCATCTCCGCGAGCAGCGACGCGGGCCAGCGTCCACTGCAAGACATCGTGTCGAACACGATCTTGTCACCCGCCCGCGGCCATCGCCGTGCTCGCCGCCGCGTTGAAACGCCGATCATCGCCCGACCCTCGCCGCCGGTCCCGCCGTTGTCCGCGCTGCCAGCTCCGGTTCGGCGGCGGCGAGGGCGCCCCAGGCCGTCATCGGTCCGCCTCGACCGCTCGAACACGATCTGACTCACCGCTGATCCGGCGGTAGGTGCGGCACTCCGGGGGTCGACGGTCAGGCTTGCGCGATGCGGACGAGGTTGCCCGAGGGGTCGCGGAACGCGCAGTCGCGGGCGCCCCAGGGCTGGGTCGCCGGCTCCTGGAGCACCTCGGCGCCCGACGCCCGGACCTTCTCGAACGTGGTGTCGAGGTCGTCGGAGCGGAAGATCGCAGCCTGCAGCGACCCCCGCGTCACGAGCGACAGCAGGGCGTCGCCCTCAGCCTGCGAACGGCCGCCGTGCGGCTGGAACAGGACGATGTCGATGTCCTGCCCCGGGGCCCCGACGGTGACCCAGCGGAAGCCGCCGGACGCGACGTCGTTGCGGACCTCGAGGCCGAGCGCGTCGCCGTAGAAGCCGAGCGCGGCGTCAGGGTCGTGGACGGGGATGAACATTGCGGAGACGGTGACTGCCATTGAGACGAGCGTAGGAGCACCGCCCCGTCGTGTGCTTCTCCGATCCTGCTCGGCGCCGGGGCGGGTCGGCCTCCGGTGCGCCGGCACCGCCCCGTTCGGAGCCGCCCGTCGGCGCAGGTCGCCAGCGCTCAGACTGTGACCGTGGTACGCCGCGGTCGCGTGGCGACCATGCTCACGCACGACGGAACGACCTCGAGGTCGCGGTGGTCGCGCGCGCGGTACTGCGACGGCGGCTCGCCGACGATCTCGGAGAAGCGCGAGCTGAACGAGCCGAGCGACGTGCAACCGACGGCGACGCAGGTGTCGGTGACCGACATCCCCTGACGTAGACGAGCCTTCGCGCGCTCGATGCGTCGCGTCATCAGATAGGAGTACGGCGGCTCCCCATACGCCGCGCGGAACTTGCGCGAGAAGTGCGCGGGCGACATGAGCGCGGCACGTGCCATGGCCGGGACATCGAGTGGCTGTGCGTAGTCGCGGTCTATGAGGTCGCGCGCCCGGCGCAGGTGCACGAGGTCGGCGATCTCCTCCGGCGTCATGCCTACGACGGTACGCGACCGGTCGCCGGGGTCAAGAACACGGGTCGAGGCCGCCCGGAACTACTCCCACCGCGCGACGGGGCGCCCGCAACGTCCCACCGACATGGGAAAGCTCGTCGTCACCGAATAGTGCGCTACGTGCACGGCGCGTTCGTCCGACGAGTCGACCGGGCCAAGCGGTCGAAGGGCGAGCGTGTCCTCAGAGCACAGCGGGAGATTCGCGAGCCCCGCTGTCACCCGGGCTCGATCGGTGGGAACTCGCCGAAGAAGCCGTCGAGCCGAGCGATGCGTCCCTCCTCATCGACCGTCGTACAGTCCATGCCGATCACAGCCAGTTCCCCGTCGATCCACACCTCCCACCGGTACCGATAGCGGCCGTCATGACCACCGTCGACACCGCTCACCCGCCGGTAGTCGGCCTCCGGCAGATCATGGCGTGCCGAGCGGATCAACGCCTCTAGCTCGTCGGGACCGACGGTGTGGTTCGCGGGGTCGGCGAACACGACGTTGGACGACACCGCCCGATCGAGGTGGCCTCGGATCAGCCCCGGGTCCCGTTCGTTCCATGCGGTGAGGTAGTGCACGAACGACGCAGGAACCTCTGCCATGCCGTGGACGCTAACCGCCGAAACCGGCGACACCGGTTGCCACTCTGCTCGGAGAGACGGCCGGCTACACGTGAACGCTGTCGCAGACCGAGGTCAGCGCGCGCAAACGACGATCCTCGTCAAGGTCGTGCCCCGAGGGTAGGCGCGCGCGCCGCGCGGAGAGCGCCCATCGCGACCGAGTTTCCCTCAACGTACGTGTCGGAACGGGCACTCGAACCATAACCGCACACGCTCCCGCCGGTGGCGAGTTCCTCGCCGCGGCGTGAGACGCGTCGTGTCCTGAAACCCGTGTTCCGTTTCGAGAGTGGCGACGTCCGTCGCGCTCATGTGCTCCCGCGCGAGTGGAAGACGACGCCCGGTCACCGCGCCGGCGTTGGCGATCACTCGTGACGGCCATGGCGTCGATCGGGACGCTCGGCACTGCGTTACGGTTCGGACATGCCGCGCGGGCTCCCGGTGGGCACGGTGACCTTTCTCTTCACCGACATCGAGGGTTCGACGCCGTTGTGGGAGGAAGCACCGACCGATATGGCCGATGCCGTGCGTGTCCACGACCAGATCGTCCGAGGCACGATCGAACGTCACAGCGGGTACGTGTTCGGCATCGGTGGCGACGGCTTCTGCGCGGCGTTCTCGACTGCCGCCGACGCGGCCGCGGCGGCGATCGAATCCCAGGAGCAGCTGCGCGACGACATCGTTGTCAAGTTCGCGGTTCGCATGGCGCTGCACACCGGTGAAGCAGTCGAGCGCGACCGGAACTACTTCGGCATCGAGGTGAACCGCGCCGCCCGGTTGATGTCGCTCGCGCACGGAGGTCAGGTGCTCGTCTCGGACGCGACCGAGGTGTTGCTGCGCGACCGCCTCGCACTGCGACCGCTGGGTGAGCACCGACTCCGCGGCCTGCGCGGACGCATGTCGGTGTACCAGGTCGTTGCCCACGGGCTCCCGACAGAATTTCCCGTGCTCCGCAGCGTCGACTCCTTCACCGGCAACCTCCCGCAACAGCTGAGCTCGCTGGTGGGCCGCGAGGAGGTGATCGGCGAAGTCGCGGAGCTCGTGCGGTCGCGGCGGTTGGTCACGTTGAGCGGTGTCGGCGGGGTCGGCAAGACCCGGCTGGCCCTCGAAGTGGGGGCCGAAGCGGCGGGCGAGTTCCCCGACGGCATCTGGATGGTCGAGCTGGCATCGGTCGGCGACCCGGCCTCAGTCCCGGCGGCCATCGCGACCGTGCTGGGCATCACGCCCCGGGGCGACACGGCATTGCTCGACACCGTTGCCGAGTCATTGGGAGGCCGGCGACTCCTGCTCGTGATGGACAACTGCGAGCACGTCCTCGCCGCGGCAGGGCCGGCCATCCGGGCGATCCTCGGCCGGTCCCGGAACGTCAAAATCCTCGCGACGTCGCGTGAGGCGCTCGCGGTCGATGGCGAGACGGTGTTGACTGTGGCGCCGCTCGCATTCGAGGGAGGCGTGACCTCCGATGCCGTCACGCTGTTCGTCGACCGAGCGCGCGCGGTCCGTCCCGACTTCGGGCTGCGAGAACCGGACACCGCAACCGCGGTGACCGAGATCTGCCGGGCGCTCGACGGACTCCCGCTGGGAATCGAGCTGGCCGCGGCGCGCATGGCAGCCATGAGTGCCGTCGAGGTTCGAGATCGACTCGCCGATCGGTTCCGCCTGCTGAAGGGGTCGACGCCGGGGCCGGAACGACAGCTCACACTCGACCATGCGGTGGCTTGGTCCTACGACCTCTTGACCGACGACGAGCGCGAACTCCTCTGCCTCGCGTCGGTCTTCGCGGGCGGCTTCGACCTCACGAGCATCTGCGCCGTGGTCGACGGAGGCGACGACATCGACGTCCTCCGGCACCTCGACTCGCTCGTCCGGAAGTCGCTCGTCGTCGCCGACCACATGGCCACCCGCACTCGATACAGCCTGTTCGAGACCATCCGCCAGTTCGCCGAGCACCGCTTGGCAGAGACGGGCGCACTCGAGGGCACTCGCGATCGTCATGCCGAGTACTTCGCGACCGAGTCGGTCGCGCGATGGGCACGCTGGAACGGGCCCGGGTGGCGCGACGCGGTCGACTGGGTGGAGGCGGAGCTTGGCAACCTGCGTACCGGATACCAGTGGAGCGCGGCGCGCGGCGCGGTGGAGGTGGCGACCGACATCGCGGCTCACGCCGCGCTCATGGGGTTCTCGGTGCAGCTGTTCGAAACGCTGGCCTGGGCCGAAGAGTTGCTCGAGCCTGCATCCGCGGCCGATGTCCGCCGTCTCCCACGCTTGTACACGGCGGCCGGTTACGCGTGCTTCGCGGGGAGGGCGGAGGCTGCTCGGGCGAACGCGCACCGAGCGACCGAGCTGGAGCTCGACCCCCGCTACGACGCGTGCGAGCCCGGATACGCCACCTTCGTCGAGGCGTTATGCAACGTGTATTGCGGTGACCTCGATCGCTACGTCGAGCTCACCGGCATGGTGGCGGAGCGATATGGAAGCGATCGGGGCTACGGCATCGCCTCCTACGTCGACGGCCTCCACTCATGCGGCCGGATCGAAGAGGCACTCGGACACGCCGAGGAATCCGTCGCCGCGGCGCGTTCGCTCGGCAACCCCTACTGGGTCGCCTACGCGCTCTGGATCGCGGGGCTCGCGTTCTCGAAGTCGGACGTGCCCCGCGCGTTTGCAGCTTGGGACGAGGGCGTCGCCTTCGTGCGTGAGCAACGCGTCGAGTTCTTCGAGGGCTTTCTCGCACGCGACGCGGCTCGGCTGCACACCTCCGACGGCGAGCCCGCGTCCGCGCTCGTGTTGTTCTCCGAGGCGATCGCCGCATTCCACAAAGCCGGCAACGTGCCGCAGTTGATCATCACGCTGGCGAGCTTGCCTGCGTTGTTCGAGCGGCTCGACCGCCCGGCGGCCGCGGCGATGCTCCTGGGCGCGCTCGCTCGTGAGCCTTCGAGCTTCCACCACGTCCCCGAGCTCGGAGATCTCGGCGACCGCGTCAGCCGCGCGCTCGGTAAGACGCGCGCTGCAGAATTGATGGCGGAGGGAGCTGCACTCGATCTGGGCGACGCGGCTGTCTATGCGCGCCAGCAGATCGACGTCGCGCGCCGCGACCCGACCCCGCGCGCGCGCCAAGCGCGTCCCGGCGGCTTGAGCCGTCGTGAGATCGAGGTGCTGCGCCTCGTGGCCGACGGCCGGACTGCCGGCGAGATCGCGACGCAGCTCTTCATCTCGTCGCGGACCGCCGAGCACCACATCCAGAACATCTATACAAAGATCGGCGTGTCCAGCCGCGCCGCGGCGACCCGCTGGGCCATCAAGCACCAAGTCGTCGCCGCCGGCTGACCCCACGACCGGCGACGGCATGCCGATCTCGGGACGACACGCGCTCGCCGCTCGGAAATGGGCAGGTCTACCGATGCCGCGCCTGCGGCCCCTCCGGAGAATGACCCCTACGCCGTCCGAACCGGTCGGTGGGAGGCGGGATCCGTAGCGATCCATTTGCGAAAGGGAACAGTCATGATCCTGGCAACGACGACCGTCGAGAACGTCGACCGATTCCTCGAGGTTTTCGCGACGAAGGGTGCCGACAAGCGTGCACTCCACGGGTCCAAGGGCTCGACGGTGTTCCGCGATCCCACCGAGGCGAACCGGGTGTGGGCACTGTTCGACTGGGACGAGGCGGGATGGGCGCAGTTCGTCTCCGACCCCGAGGTCCCGCCGATCCTCAAGGAGGCCGGACACCTGGGCAAGCCCGAGGCCGCGCTGCTGCTCGGCTCGTACGGGGCGTGAGGAGGAGACATGACCACTGCGATCAATCGCCCGACCCGGGTCGGTCTCATCACCGATCAGACCGGCGCGCTCTCCTTCATGGGCATCGCCAACGTCAACGTGGCCAAGATGGTGATCGACGACATCAACGCGCGGGGCGGCCTTCTCGGTCGGCCAATCGAGTTGTTCATCGAGGACAGCGCAACCGATGACAGCGTGGCGGAAGCTGCCGCGGCAAGGCTCGTCGAGCGCGCGGTCGATGTCGTCGTGGGCGGCATCTACAGCTCCACACGACAGGCCATCAAGGGACCGGTGGTCGACGGCGCGGAGAAGCTCTACATCTACCCGGAGCAGTACGAAGGACAAGAGTGCCACCCGCTGATCTTCTGCACTGGCCCGGTGCCGGCGCAGCAGGTCGAGCCGTTCGTCCCCTGGCTGATGTGTGAGACGGGCGTGCGCAGCTTCTACATGCCTTCGGCCGATTACATCTGGCCGCACACGCTCAACAAGAAGGTGCGTGAGGTCGTCACTGCGGAAGGCGGCGAGATCGTCGGCGAGGAGTATTTCCCGCTCGATCACACCGACTACGAGCGGATCGTCGACGACATCATGTCGACGGGTGCAGAGGTCGTGTTCAACACGATCGTCCCGCCCGGGCTCACGCCGTTTCTCGAACAGCTGCACCGCGCGGGCTTCACGCGTCGAGGTGGGATCATCGTCTGCACCTACTTCGACGAGAACTTCCTGAATCTCGTCCCTGCCGACCACGTCGAAGGCCTGTACGGCTGCCTCGACTACTACCGGGCGGTCGACGATCCGTTCAGCATGGAGCTGCTCAACCGCTACGAACGGCTCTACCCCGGGAGCGCGATGTTCACTGCGGGGAGTGCGTGCACAGGAACGTACCGGGCCCTCAAGCTCTGGGAGGCTGCCGTCAACGAAGCCGGCGCTCTCAACGAGGACGACGTCATCGCCGCGCTGGACCACGCCCGGATCGCGCACGGTCCGGGAGGCCCCGCCGAGATGGTGCCCGGTCAGCACCACGTCCGGATGAACATGTACATCGCCCGGTCCGAGGGCGGAAGGTTCAAGGTGGTGAAGGACCTGGGTCACGTCGACCCGAAGGAGTGCGAGGTCGGGCGGACCTGACACGTAGTGCCCGGGCGGCGCCGGCTGCGACCACTTGGTTGGCACCGGCGTCGCCCAAAACGGCGTCGACCGTCTCCGGAGAGCGAAGCGCAGTCATCGCACCGCGAGCGCGGGCAGCGGGACACGGCGAGAATCCATTAATCTGATTTGATGGATAGTGGGTCGGGCTGGGTACCCTTGGCGTCATGGGATCGACGGTGGTCGCACGCACCACGCCCGGTGAGCTGCCGGAGTTCGTGCGACTCGTGGCGCATCCGGTGCGGTGGCGGCTGTTACAGGCGCTGGCGGCGAGCGACCGGGCGGTCTGGGAATTGACCCGGCTGGTCGACGAACCGCAGAGCTTGGTGTCGTACCACCTCCGTCAGCTCCGTGACGGCGGGCTCGTAATGGCGCGTCGCAGCTCGGCGGACGGCCGTGACAGCTATCACACCCTCGATCTCGCGCGGTGCCAGGAGGAGCTGGAGGCGGCTGGCGGCGCGCTCCACCCTGGGCTGCGGCTCGTGCCGAGGTCACCGGTGCCGACGAGACGCTCGAGCCGTCGGCTGCGTGTCTTGTTCCTCTGCACGGGAAACAGCGCCCGCTCCCAGATCGCCGAGGCGCTCCTCGAACACCTGTCCGCTGGAGCAACCGAGGCGGCGAGCGCGGGCAGCCACCCGAAACCGCTGCATCCAAACGCGGTGCGAGCAATGCACAAGCGCGGGATCGACATCAGCGGGAACCGCACCAAGCATCTGGACGAACTCGTCGCGCAGCGCTTCGACGTCGTGATCACCCTGTGCGATCGAGTGCGCGAGGTGTGTCCGGAGTTTCCGTCGCACCCAGCCCTCGTGCACTGGAGCGTCCCCGATCCAGCGCTCGAGGGACCGAACGATCGAGCCACCTTGCCAGCCTTCGAACATCTGGTCATCGAGCTCGAAACCCGCATCGGGTTCCTGCTCCGCCTGCTGGAGGAACCACCGACGAGGAGGTCAACGCATGCCACACGATGAGACGGTCAATGTTCGCTACATGGTCGACGACGTCGACGAGGCGATCGCGTTCTACACCAAGCAACTTGGCTTCGAGGTCTTGACCAGGGCGTCGCCCGCGTTCGCCGACGTCAAGCGCGGCAACCTGCGCCTCCTGCTCGCGGGACCCGCGAGCTCGGCGGGTCGGCCGATGCCCGATGGCGCCATACCTGGTCCAGGGGGCTGGAACCGTATCCACTTCATCGTCGACGACATCGACACCGAAGTAGCCCGGCTGCGCGACGCGGGCGCCAGGTTCCGCAACGACATCGTGGAAGGGCCAGGCGGTAAGCAAATCCTCCTCCAAGACCCCTCCGGCAACGTCGTCGAGCTGTTCCAGCCGGCCGCCCGCTGACCCGAAGGCTCAGGAATCGGCCCTGCACCAAGCCCGGGGTGGCTCACCGCGAGGTTCCGCAACAATCGAACCGCAGCACCGAACGCTTCGGTCCGCTCCTCCTCGCGGACTGCCTGGCTCAGTCTCAGATCCGGGGCGTTGCGGCGCCGGAGCAGCACGTCGTGATCGTCCAGCTCCGCGACGACCTCATTCGGTTGACGCAAGGAACTCCGAGAACTGCAGGCCGCTCCGATATGGCCGTCGCGGCAGATGAGATCGCTACGTGCGGCGCCACTCCGCGCCTCGCCCTACGCCGTCGTTCGCGATCGCCCCGATCTTCTTCAGCTCGGTGAGGACGAGTCGGATCGTGTTGTCGCTCACGCCCGGGATGGCCCGACGAATGTCCGCGATCGTGAAGGTGGCCGGGGCGTGAAGCAGCACGAAGTCGCGCACGCGGTCCTGCTTGCTCCCTCCGGAGGTGCCAGCGGCGATTCTCGCTCCGAAGCGTTCGTACGCTGCCTCGATCCGACCGAGCAGGTACAGCGCCCACGGCCACAGGTCATGCGCCCCATCGGCCGACCACCCCGTCGTCGACGAGGCGAGTGACGCGTCGTAGTCGTCCTTCTCGTCATAGATGAGCTGCTCCAAGCTCACGTACCGGCTGACGGTGTAGCCGTGCCCCTCAAGGAGATACGTCGTCATGAGGCGCGCCGTGCGGCCGTTGCCGTCATCGAACGGGTGGATGCAGAGGAAGTCGAGCACGAATGCCGAGACGATGATCAGCGGGTGCGACATCCCAGCTGCAAACGCCGCGGTGGTGCGAGCGATCAGTTCTTCCACGAAGAACGGCGTCTCCCCTGCGCTGGTCGGCTCGAAGCGTACGGTCGAGGTCCCGTCGGCGTGGCGGTCGACGACACGGTTGTCCTCGGTCTTGAAACGGCCCCCGCCGCCATCGGCGTGTGCGAACAGGAGACGGTGGAGGTGCAACACGAGCCCGACGCTCAGCTCACCGGGGTCGTTCTGCTCGATGTAGTCGAGCGCTGCGGTGTACCCGGCGAACTCAGCCTCGCTTCGGTTCCTGAAGCGTTGCTCGGCGCCTGACACCAGCTTGGGGACTCGCGCCTGATCGACGACGACGCCCTCGATCGCATTGGACGCAGTCACCGATTCGATCCGGGCCTGTTCCCGCAAGGCCTCGAGCAAGTGGGGAAGCTGGTCCAAGTACCGGGCCTCCTCGCCAGCAGCGCGATCGATGTTGCCGAGACGGAGAACCACCGAGCCAGGCACAGGATCGAAGGTGTGGTCCCGCTGGAAGCTCCTCATAGAATCCACCAATCATACCAATCGCGCGCCACATTGTGGGATTTATGGGATTGGGTAGGTGAATCGAACCAGGGGCGCGCATGGGCGACCACCGCGCAGTACCGAACGTGCCGAAGCAGGCGACGGCAAGGCCGACCAGCGTGTCGGAGGGGCGACTGCAACTCGGACGACGCGTCATGTGACCATACCGACGATTCGGCTCCCCCGGCCCCAGAACCGACAGCAACTCCCCGAAGTCCTCGAGCGATCGCAGTATCACCGTGACTGCGGCCGCTGGACACTGGACAGCCGAACGAGCAAAGAGCTCGAAGCGAGCAAGACACGCACGTGAGGGCACGATGCGACGCGCACCGGTCGATCTCTCGACCTCGGACGACGCCGCCCCCGGCGCAACCCGCCGGCTGTCAGTCGACCGAGCCGGCGGGCACGACCCATTCGCATCGTTGCCCCGTGACTGCCGAGATCCGGTCGAAGTCGGCGTCGTAGTGAAGCACGATCAGACCATTCGCCTCCGCCGCCGCGGCAACGAGCAGGTCGGGGATCTTGCGGCCACGTTGATGCTTCGCCGCGACCATGCGTTGCACCTGTCGCGCACGATGAAGGTGCTCTGCTGTCGTCTCGATAAGGTCGAAGATCGCGAGCGAGTCGATGAACCGATCCCACTCGGCTGCGCTGCGCGCCGAGTAGCCGACCTCCAGATCGCTGATACCCGCACGAGCGATCGCGCCGGCCCTCGCCCGCGGTTCGATCTCATCCCGTACGGGCTGTAGACGAAGTCGGGAGAGGACGCTCGTGTCTACGACGTGGCTCAGCGCCATGCGTCCTCGCGCCGGTCGAGCTCGGCGCGCGCGAGGCGATCGAGCGACCCCTCCACCGTCTTCGACCGCGTTTGCCCTGCACGCTGCAGCGCCTGGTTCACCGTGTCCTTGATCGTCGCAGTGCCGAGCTGAGCGCGGGCCGCAGCGAGGGCTTCGTCGTCGATATCCACGAGATGCTTCACCATGCCGGAAGTATATACGACGCTAGTCACCGTATATACACTGT
>Ga0247727_10003972_pt1 | contig 32047 bp, 21 predicted proteins | sample WisWelCaveWW1625_FD_202498 | JGI IMG/M metagenome (GOLD analysis project Ga0247727, IMG submission 202498) | Biofilm microbial communities from Wishing Well Cave, Virginia, United States - WW16-25 | ecosystem: Environmental > Aquatic > Deep subsurface > Groundwater > Cave microbial mat | place... | reverse complement strand
CCCGAAAGAACTGTGAAAGCCTGGCTGGAAGACGGTTTCGTTTACTTTGTTGTCACCCATATCCCCTTAAAATCAAAAGGGAGATTCAGTATTCTAGGAAGTATTCGTAAGCCGGTCTGGAAGGCTGTTGAAGGGGCAACCGCTAATATTTATTTGAGATGTCCTGAAGGGTGTTCTGACCGAGGGGTTGAGAGTCTTGTTGTTGAAAAGATCGCTGTGCGGACTTCAAAACAAAAGAAAGTAATGAAGGACACTAAGAATTTTGATCATAAAAGAGTCGCACCGGAAGCTCTTATGAGTCTGGTGCGTGCTCAAGATGATGAAGAACTTTGGCGATGGGCAGAATTGGAACAAGAACGAAGAGAGATTCTTGATGAAATTTTTTCGGCCAAAGACGCAGGTCTTATTGAAAAATTTTTCTTTCACAACGATTATGTCCTCGCCTGGGCATCTGCTCAACAGTATGCCGAATTAGTAAGGATCAAGGAATGTGAGATGGAGCGACAAGAACAGGCATACCGACAAAAGATAAAGGATGATTATCATCGAGCCAATTTAGATCTCCTGGAGAAGTGGGTGCATACTCCCCTTACAAATGAAATCGAACGAACAATTGTTCAGGCAATTATCGGTGGAAGGTTGAGGCAACTGGGCTATACAGGAGAGACATTACATTCCTATACAGGATGGGTCTTACTGGAAAGATTATTGGATGGAGCGATTCCACAGGGGGCTGCTCACTGGCAAGATTTAGCTATTTTAATTTACCACCAAGTTTTAGAGAATTTAAGTCGCGGGCGTTCGTTTTGGGGTGCCGGATTTTTGGATGAAGAGGAAGGTGTTATGCGGGTCGTTTTCTTTATGGAACATGAAGGAGCTTGTTATTACGTTTTGTCTGGCACTTTTTCGGGAGAGGAACAGAGGGAGGGATATTCCCAAGAGTTTTTACGAGTTTTGTTGAAAAAAACCGTGGAAGAAGGCGTTTATTTAGCTGAGGAAAAAAATGAGCAGGAGTTTTTTGTGTTACGCTTTCTCGATGGACAAAAGAAGGATTTGGTTTATGTCGTGGCCTCTCAGCATGTGACCGATTTTGAACTTCTTTCATATTTATATCCTATTGCGCCTCTCTCAAAAGTCTATTATCAGATAGAAAGTTTTGAGAAGATTTCTTATTCGCAGTGGTTGGTCCTGAGGCTCATGGATATTATGGAACCTGAAGTCGACAAGCCCAGGCCGCAACTTAATGAGAAAGTTGTGGCGTCGCTACTCAACATGGTCTTGAGACAAAGAAAAGTCATTATTCTCCGCCAAGATGGTTGCGCCTATGAAGCTGTCGGTGACACTCAGCTTGCTCATGAGTATTTTTTAATTTCCGGAGAACCGCTGCCTAGAATTATCAAGAAAGGACCATTGCGCCTTGTAAAAGATATAGAACGGCAGGGAATTGTTGTTATTCAGGAAAAAGAGATTGGGTTTATTCCAGATTTACCGGTACATCAGGATGGATATGATAAGGCCGGAATGTTTTTAGGAATCGGTTTCGAATGGTTTTTTCTCATGATCTGGCTCATCCTTGCGGCGATAACCGTTAATGGCTCCTGCGGCCGTCAGGTCTGGCGATGGCAGAGGGAGCTTGCCATGGTTGACAAGGGTTTTCTGGGGGCGCTGATCATGGGTATTTCGCAGGAGGCCTGCGTTTCTGGCGGCGCGGATACAGCGTTGGATCAGAATTTGGGTAAGTGGATATTCGCGGCCTTTCTTGTCATTGTATTGTTCGTGAAGTTGTTTTTTATATTCCGGGAAGATATCGCTGATCAAAAAGTCCAAGCCCATTCCCAGACACGCCCGGTTCCGATGAATATGGAAGAGCTGGCAACCGCCTTGACCGCTGCTTTGGGAGATCAAGGTCAGCCCATTGTCGAAGAGTTGAATAACCGCCAGCGCGAACTCAAATCTGTGTTCGGACTGGGAAACACAGATAACCCGTACGCCGTAATTTTTAATATTGCGCAATCCTGCTTGCAGCTTCAACTGAACCCGGAGACGGTGAAAAATATTCTGCTCGTGGTGATTGACCGAGCGGCGTTAGGCGATTCCAGGGATCTTATCAACGGGATGTTGTTGATAAAAAGGATGAAAATATTTGGCGAGACCCTTGAATTGGTCTTCCCTTCACAAACTTTAACGCGAGAGGATATTGTGAACCCCTTGGCCATGATTTCGACTGCTCCTAATAGAAACTATGTTGAAATTATGACGAAGTACATGTGCGAGGGTTTAAGGGTTCTGACCATCGTGGCCGGGATGCTGAAACGTTATTATGGCGCCGGACAGGATCGTGAACGTCTCACGCAATGGCGGACATTGTTAGGCCGGTTTTCCGGTCTTCCGCCACCCTCTTGGGCCGCGTTATCAATGTGGTTTAGTCATCCCGAAAGATTCCTGTATCCGTCTTTTTTGAATTTTCTCGATGAGGCCGTGAAAGTCATCGAAGACCTCAAGCGATGGGGAATCAACCGGCCGCACCTGTTCCGATCAATCACGGAAGCCAGAAAAGCGATTTATAATAAGGAGTATGCCGATATCATTGCTCCATGTCGGCGCGTGCTTTTAGTATTAATGGAATATGATTATAACGATTCTTTTGCTGATAAAAGCGATAATTTCCGTTACCTTGAGGAAGCTGGCTGCCAGGTCATCATTTATAGTGTCGAAAGTGCGGATCAACTCGTCAAAGCTCTCAGGGAAGGGATGTCTCTTGTCGAAATCGTTGATGCCCACGGAGGGGAAGGATTCATGGTGATTAATAAAGAGCCTTCCTCCAATATCACGAATCAGGACACTCAAACTTTTTTTGAGATCCACAAGGGTTTGGTGGTCGCAGGTCGTATCCGTATTCTGACGAGTTGTGAGTCCGGATCTAAGACTCCGGGGCAATCGAGTTTGGTCGAGGAGTTTGATGAAGAACACAACGCCACTACCCTGGGGTTGGCTGATATTGGAGGACTTCAGGCGAGAGTTGAATACATCTGGGATGAAGAACGCGAAAGGCACCGACGTCTGCTTGTCGTGGAAGGCTGGGATGATGAGAAGAAAAAGAGGGCCAATGTTTATAACGCCCGGTTTCCTCATCGGAAGACTTCCCGTTGGATAATTGATATCAGTCATTTCTTTGATGAGGCCGTATTAACGCATGCGAGGAATTTCATTTTTGAATTAAGGACAGTTGGGAATCATCACCGCGCGAACGCTATTTTAAGACACCTCATTGACGCGGATTGGGCTGATCTGACGTTAGATGAGATCGAACAGATTGTTGTGGGAATTTGGGGTTTGGCACGGAAGATTCTCAAACGACTTGATGAAGATTTGGTGGAGGGATTGGAAGAAAAGCTTTGCGCCTACCTTGACTCATCTATTCAACAAGCGAGTTTGTCATGGCTCATTACTTTAGCTCACAAAGAAGTCTTGGTCAAACTTTTCTCGGCGAGTACTTTGGAACGTATGATCAGCGGCCTTTTCCAGCAAGGTCAGAATCATGAAGGAGTCGCCGAAACCGCCAGGATGCTTGCGCAGGAGATGAGGTTGCCCAAGGGGCATCTTCGAGTACCCCAGGCGGACAAGAATCTTCTTAAAGATAATGGAGGCAGATTTAATTTATGTTTCGGCCCGCCGGCGGCGGTGGTAGTGTGGATGGTGGTGATTCTGGTGATGGTAGTTGGGGTGGCGCTGAGAGGCCAGGTGGTTTGGGCGATGATGATAGCAGGCGCGATGATCCCCTTGACCCTGGTATCATCGGGGGTTGGAGAAGAATTGCCTTTTGTTTTTTCCGTTATTGATTTCATATCGCATCAGACCACTCCCTGGATAGACGAAAAAGGTCTCTTAATGTGTAGCTTCGGAATTGGAATTTTAGGGGTTATATTTCATGGTAATTTTGATGGGGCCAGCAGCTACATCAAAAGACAGTTATCTGTCAATGCAAGAATTAGGGATATTAACCTGGGGTTGACGAATCGGCCTCAAGAAGGCTCTGTGGAAGAATTTCTCAATCATAGTGTCCCTGCGGTACTGGGAACATGGGGAGAGGGGCTCTGGGCTAAGGAAACACAGGCGATTATTACCGAGGAAGAAGGCCATGGGTCGGCGATTTATAACATTCAAATAGGAGATTTTCCTGGGGGAGAGCATCCTCAGTCCCATGATGGATATACGAAGGTTTATTTTGGGTATCCGCGGCAATGGGCTGAGGGTATCTTTTACAAAGGGCTTTATCTTCCAAGAAATAAGGTCGTTTTTTATAGATTTGAGAGCCTTGAATGGGTGCGGAAGGTCGAAAGGGATCAAATATTTTTTGTGTTGAATTTACCCAACAAGTATTTGATTGCCGACCTCTTATTCTCTCATGAGGTTGATGTTGGCATGGGACTTTCGAGGCAGGCCCCTGGGAAAAAATTGCCGGATGATTTACGAGAGGAACTTATTCAAAGAGCAAAATATATCAAAGAGAGGTTTAACCCATCCAGACGACTCTGGGATCCATTCGATGTGGATCCTTATTATGAGGAATTATTGCGGATCATTGATTTGTTATGGGCGGATGAAAAAGATTTATTGGTGCATATTCCTATCTGGGCCGCTCAGACCTGGGATTGGAATACCACGGTGGCCATGAACCTCCAGCGCGCCCGCGATGGGACATTAACAGAGGAGATATGTCAATTCTTCATTGGTGATTTATTGCGTTTTAGTGTTGGCGTTGAAATTACCGATTTTAGTATTCGCGATTATCGTCTCTGGAGAGGTGACCTGAAAGGACCTATCTTCCGTGACAGTCATTTTGATAAAGAACTTTTATCACGACCGCAATCTGAGAAATTTCCTTTACCAAATTTAGAAACCAAAGCAAGCTTTAGTGTTGTTATGATCAGCCGCATTCACTGGACTAAAGGCCTTGTTGATGCGTTAAGGATTGCCGCTTTGGTTTCACAGTATTCACCGTATTCAGTCCACTTTTATCATATCGGGCCTGTTGTTCAGCCGGAATATTATCAGGAGTTATTAAAATTAAGAAATGAATTAGGACTGACAGAAATATTCGAATTCTTGGGGGATTATCCCCCTGAAGAGTTGGCGGTAAAAATTGCTGAACTTAAACCTAATATTGCTTTGATAGCCTCCCGGGACGTGGGAGCAGAAGGCACTCCGCAGGTTTTTTATCAAATGATGAGCAAAGGGATGTATATCATATTTGCGAAGGTGGGAGGAATGGCCGATGTTACTTATGATATCCAAACCGGCCGGCTGGCCAGCGTAGCCGTGGAGCCGGACGAATTCTTTGTAGAAAATATGGCCCTGGCTATTTTAGCTTATTTACAAGATCCATCCTCTGGCCAGGAAAGAAGGCAAAGGGGAAAAGAAATTATTAAAAAGTATTATTCAGAGGAGGTAATTTACGCGTTGTGGCTTGAAGATTTTCGGCGATTTTTCCCTCACGAAAAGCAGGAAGGTGTTGTCATCGGTATTAGTGGTGGAGGCAATGTCCCTTTTACTTTGGAGGGAGGCATGGAGATTTGGCTTTATCAGACATGCAAATATTTCGGGCAGCAAGATGGGCTGACGATGCGAATCAAGTTCATCGCCCAACAAGAACATCATCATCACCGGGAAATTCATCCTGCCTATCGAGAGGATCCAGCTATTAGAAATGTTTTTGATCCTGACAAGGATTTTCACAAAATCTCCATTTATCCCTTTGGATATGATGGACCTGCCAGCGACACTTCATCAACTTCAATCCCCGCGCCAGAAGATGAAAAGATATTCTTGGCATCCTTGAGTAGACTTTTGGAAGCGATAGCCACCGTAGATGCCGATAAGCTGATTATCCCGGAAGAAAGCTGCCAGAAGGCGGCTTTGGCGTTGGCGGATATGCATCTTTATTTTGTTGATTCAGAAGAATCTAAAGTCAGATTCGACTATTTAACGACAATGACGTCTCCTGAAGTTGTTGAATTGATCTTAAAGATATTCCCTTATTTAGAGGAAGATATCAAGACAGTATTTCTGAACACGGCTGGGGAGAAGGGCATCAATAACCTCTTTTACATCCTGCAGGTGATCAGCCAACCTTTGCCGCGTTATGATATTGGCCTTGCTATCTTCGCCGGTATTGGCCGCAATAACGCCCTGTGTCAGGTCATTAATCAGATTCTTTATCAGACCCCTTACATTGTTCGCGAAGGAGGCGCACAGGCGAGGATGATCATTTCCCGTCAGTTATCCCCTGAAGAATTCTCTGAGAACGAGATTGTATTATTTAAAAAAGTTGTCTTACTTTTAATCGGAACGGTTTATTATTGTGCCAGTGAAATCGCCGTTCAATCGTTTGAAACAAAGCAGGTGATACTTGGCCTGTATCCATTTGCCGAAAAGAAAATAGTTTACCGGCACAATGCTGTGGATATGCGGCTCTGGGGTGGGGATGTTGCAAAAAGTCAGGTAGCAAAAACGCAGGAACTCCAGCCGTTGCAACTAGAAATTACTCAGACCGATATTCCCGGGATATTAGCGAAATTAAGTAAGCTCTCGGAGGGAGTGCAGGGTGAAATGGTCGATGTCTTCAGGACACTTCATGGCGAGTTGGAGGTGTTCAATATTCTTATTTCTTCTGATGAGGCACAGAGATATTTGCACGAGATGGCCGTTATTTTTGAAAAGATTATTAGTAAGCGAGATTCGCCAGAATTCTTCGAGGATGTGAGATTGCTCACAGGAATTTCTACAAAGTTTTCTATTGTGGCCTTAAAATCTTTAGAATTTTCAAGAGAGGATATTGAACGGGAAATGCATCGCCTCCAACTTGCCCTGGCCAGCTTACATCCGGTCTCTTTCGCAGAGGCCATCAAATTTTTTGGTGAGGCCATCATTCAGAATGATTTTTCGCTTCCTATTAATCCTATAACCTTAATGCTTGACAAGGCTCCCAGCTTGTTTGATGATCTGGCCATAGCACCTTTGAATCGTGAAGTGGGGATAATTATCAGCGGTTCAAGTGGCGATGTGTTTGTGCGTTTAGGAGAATTTGAGTTTTGGAATATGATTAACGGGGATTTGCTGCGTGGCATGCAGGCGGTTGTTCTGCACAACCATGTTAGGAGGCTCTTTTTGGACCTCAAAAATGATTTAGACACTAATGCGCAAATCTCTGCGGCTTTTTATCCCGGGATATGGATAGCCCGAGCCACAAGAGCTCAACAGGATAGTTTTACAGACGGGGGATTTTTAAAAGTTCGAGGAGATACTCAATGGGAATGGATTGCTTCCAGAGATAAGTTGCAGGAAAAAGCCACTTACTTGGCCTTTGCAGGGAAGGCCTTTTCAATTGTGGCCAGGAATGGAGCGGTTGTTGAAAATCTCCCGTGGGAAGAAGCCAGGCATTTATTCGAAATTTCCGGACAGGATTTGAGAAAATTTTTAAGCCAAGAGTGGACAGGGGGGATCCGACAACACAAGACATCTCGTTGAATCCACCAGACCGCTAAACATTTACAAACATTTACAAATCATTTTTTGACTTACAAAATTTCCGATGGGATAATCATTCCGTACATGGCTGACTACATCTGTCCTCATTGCCAGAATCCCATTTATGATGATGACGTCCTTTTGTGCCATTTTTGCGGGGGAAGTTTAGAAAGAGCCGGCCGGGGCTTTCTTGGACGAATTCGTTATGCCAACCAGAAGGTGATTTGGTTTTTTGTCGTATTTTTTGTTTTATTTGTCTTTGTGTTTGTGATGCTCCGATGAGATTTGTCAGATGGGCACTCGCTTCGTTCGTGCACTATCTCCCGTCGGGCCGTTTTCGGCGTGGTCACATCGAAATTTCCCCCGCCGTTGGCAGGGCCGATTCCGCCTCTGGAGGGACCAGATAGGAGAAAAATTTCGATGTGACAAAATAAAAAAATGTTTTTTCTTGCATTGATATATTCCCTTATAGTATAAGATACACTATAAAACGCTTTTTAAAGCGGTTCGCTCATACAAAGGAGGCCAGCGATCAAAAATAAGATAGAAAAGAACAGAGTGTTTGGATACCAGTTATTGTTGGATCTCTATGGCTGCAAAGAAGGCACCTGTGATGATTTAGGCCTTTGTTACCAGTTTTTAGATGAGATGGTCGACGATCTGGGTATGGAGAAACAGTCCCCGCCAAGTATCTTTCGCAGCGACGAGAAACGTTTCCCGGATAAAGCTGGTCTTTCTGGTTGGGCCCCCTTGATTGAAAGTTCCATTGTCATTCACACCTTAACGCCGAAGAATTATATTTCGGTGGACATCTATTGCTGCAAATGCTTCGATAGAGAAAAGGCCAAAGAGGTCTGCATGAAATTCTTTTCTCCTCAAAGGATAGACGAACAATATATCGAGCGGGGAGTTGATTATTACACCACCGACAGCAATTACCACACCTTGACCGTCAAAAGAGATGATGCTAAATTGGCGGAGGTGACCATCAATAAGAAAGAAGCTGAGCTCGCGATTCGTTAGGCTATTCGATTTTCAGAAATAAGGACAAAGGAGCTATCTAATCAATAGCTCTTTTTCTTTTTTATCCCGCTTGTCCCTGTCATTCGCTCCCCCAAATACCACTTTTTTTATATAAAAAATATGATATATTTTAAACCTACTGACTTCCCTAAAAATAATACCATTATGGTTGTCAGTACTGTCCTCCGTAATCTTAATGTTAAAAGGAAGGGCATTATTTGTACGGAGGTCTGTAATCATAAAATACATGTGGAAAGATTGCCATATTTATGAGGTCGGGATTGAACATTTTTCGTAGCATTATTTCTTTTCTTTTGGTCATAAACCTGGGTTTAGGATCATTTTTGCCGCCGGGTTATGCCCAGTCGATGCAATCTCTGAGCTTGCCTGCGCCCGGAATGCTGGTGTCTTTGTCCGCTCCATATGTTCCTGCAATCTTCAAAGGTGTGACAATCCATCCGGATAACCCCTTTCTATTTGATTTTATTGTCGATACAGGACATTCCGGTCTCTCCGGAGATGTCTTGGTCCAAGAGACAACCAAGATGGTTAAATATTTTTTGGCTTCCTTAGCCACGCCGGAAGAAGACCTTTGGGTTAATTTATCCCCTTATGAAAGTGACCGCATCATCCCGGAGAAGTTAGGTATCACCGAAATGGGGAAGGATCTGCTGGCGCAGGATTATATTTTAAAACAAACTACAGCTTCTCTTATTTATCCAGAGAATGATGTCGGCCGGCGGTTCTGGGAAAAAGTTTATAAGCGGATTTATGAAACATATGGAACAACCGATGCCCCGATAAATACGTTTAACAAGGTCTGGATCGTTCCGGAAAAGGCTGTTGTTTTTCGGCAAGGCGATACGGCCTACATCGCTGACAGCCGTCTTAAGGTGATGCTGGATGAAGATTTCTTAGCTCTTCAGAGAAATTTACATAATGAAGAGATCGGCACCGACAAGTTGCCCGAACCCGACGTTCAAGCGATCAATAGTATTTCCGCGAAGATCATGCAAGAGATTGTCCTGCCGTTATTAGAAGAAGAGATCAATACCGGGAAGAATTTTGCTTTGCTTAGACAGATTTACCGTGCCCATGTTTTGGCCAGTTGGTATAAAAAAACCTTGAGGGAAAGCCTGTTAGGCAAAGTATACGTTGACCAGAAAAAGATCGCGGGAGTAGATATTGAAGACAAAGATTTAAAACAAAAAATTTATGAGCAGTATGTCGAAGCGTATCGCAAGGGAGTTTATTCCTATATAAGGGAAGAATACGATTTGGCCTCACAAGAGAATGTCCATCGGGAGTATGTTTCGGGAGGGATGTTGATGGGTTTAGGGGACAACCTAATCGAAACCGAAGATGCCGCTCAGCTAACGGCCGACCAAAAAAGGAACGTTGCGAGAAGTGCCGGCGATAATCGCAGAGTTACTTTTACATTTCGTATTAACGAGAAGGATACACAAGTTCCTGTTAAGGTTGGTATTAAAGGCAAAGAAAAGCGGATTAAAGTTAAGGGCGTACCCGAATTCTATGAGATCCCTAAAATACCAGAGTACGATAGTCTCCCACCGATAATTCAGAAGGCAATCGGTAAGCCGGAAGAGATCGGGTATTTCTTTCGGATGCTCTGGAGCCGGAAGACTGAACTCAGAAAGTTGGCTATCCGCAGGATTACTACCCAGGTTAGATGGAGGACTTCTTTCGATGATCTGAAAGACATATATAAATTTTTAAATGATTATAATATTTTTGGAGGAGCCAAGCAGGCTCTCTATGACGCGTATGTCAATAAAACCAATCTTAATCTCATGCAGATAAAAGCCGCTCCGCAGGCCGCCTGGATGGGGGCCGTTGAAACAATCATTGAATTCCAGAATTGGCTTAAGGGAAAAGAAGCCCAAGACTCCGAGAAGTTTTTCATTATGGCATTGGCTACCGGCCAGACTCAGGAAATGTTCATCAAATTTTTAGTAGATATTATGAACAATTGGGGAGATGAGAAATTAATGGCTGAATTAAAAAAATTTGGTGTTGATCCGAATTTAAAACCGGATTTCCGCCGCGTCATTAGTTTCCATCTCGACACGGAAGCCCCCCAAGACCGGACGGATTATTTTGCCTTTTCAGAGCTTATCCGTTACGCCTGTGATGCCTTAGGTATTCCAAAGAATCAACAAAATTTTTTTTTTGGCGATTGGATTTATTATAAGGATTGGGAAAACAGAGAATCTCCCATGCGGAAGATGTCTCCAGCTATCCTTAAGGCGCTTAAAGAAGATATAGAGAAAAATAAGCTCTTGTTGAATGATTTTCTTAATCAAATTAAAGAAATTCCTAACGGTGAAGAAATAACAGAGGAAGACGTCCCGATGGCCCGAAAGTCTCCCCTTCAATTTCGTTTCTATATGGCCATGCGCAAACAAAATGAGCTATTGAGTAAGAAATTAGAAGACTTGGGTGGCCCCCATATTGTTTTCGGAAGTTTTGGTCTTTCGTATAAAGGAGAGGCCCATTTTGCTTTTATTGAGACCATGATGGGGTTGATCAAAAGAGCTTTTATGGGGGTCTCCGGACATCATAATATCGCCGGCGTGGCGGCCTATTCCGGTGGGTTGGAAAAGTACATGTGGAAAACAATATTCGCCACATTTTCTTTCCGGGATCTTTTTCAAAGGAAGGGTGTTAAAGTCATTTTGACTGTTCTGAATCACAATAAGCAGCAAGCTCTTAAACAGCTTATGGAAGGGGATGTCAAAAATTTCCCCCAATATCCGCCTCTCTATTTTCAGAAGCATCAAATCCAGGGGGCAGTTATTTTCGATAAGGCCGCCGGTGAGGCGTTATGGATGGAGCAGTTCCCGTGGGATGTAAAACTTTTTACAAAAGAAGACTGGGATGAAGAGACCATTCGCTGTCTTCTTATGCACGTGGCATGGTTTAGAAAAAAGAATATCCGAGATCTATACAGAAAGGATCTGCTCAACTATGGTTTTGCAGGGAAAGTACCGCGGATCATTGCCAGGACAAGGCAAGAAAATCTGAAGATTCTCTTGGAGCAGAAATCGCTTAAAGAATTTATTGCGGATATTATTAAACGATATGAAGAGAATATTATTAAACCGGAAGAATTGGTGGCTTCTAAATGGGGGAGGAAATATGTCAGGGAAATGGCGCGGCGGGTCTCTTTGAGAACAGGAATTCAAAAAAAGATTTTAGCGGCCAGACGATCGGGAGCGCAAGAGAAGGAGATCACGAAGTTATATGATGATTTAAATGGGACGAATTGGGATTTAAGAGCGGCGCTTGAGAATATTAAGAGGCTGGGTAAATTGAGAAGAGCCATGGAAAAAAACAGGAATCTTTCTGAGAAAGAAAGAAATAAACAATCAAAGCAAATGGATAAGCAGATCACCGAATGGCGCAAAGAAGCGAAGCGATTAAGAGAAAAACGAAAAGAGACGCAAAGGGGTCTTTGGAAACGAGTAGAGGCGAACAAACGGAGTCTGATAAAAGATCTATTCGCCGCTGATTGGGATGTCGTCAAACATGGAAAAATTTTTTATTCCCAAGATCCACATCCTGATGATCGTTTTCTTGCCTTGCCATTTGTGATCCGCGCGCTCAGAGCCCAGGGGCACCGTGTGGTAACAATGACGGTCACCACCGGAGCTTCGGCCGTGAACGATAAATATGTTAGGGAAATTTATGACTATGTTGTCAATGAACTCCTGGGGGAGAATGTTTCCTTAGCTGAAAAGGTGAAAATTATCAGAGAGGCGATAAATCTCAGCCGTAAAGACTATTCCATCGCATTGACCGAAGAGACTCGAAAACGCCCCTTCATCAATGAAGAGCAATACACTCAGTTTGACGCTTGGGATAGACAAACCCCGGCAGAGAAGCGTTTGCGGGCCATGATTTTGTTAAATTATGTGTATCATAAATTGTTCAATCGAAGAGGTCTTAAGAATAAGAACCAGATAAATAATTTTTATAAATTTATAACATTTTCGTTTGATAACAAAAGGGATTGGGGGGCGCGGAATCATAGATTTGTCGATAAAATTAAAGGGTTTATCCGGATCACAGAAGAAAAGACGGCTATGTTAAATGATGGGAACCGTTATGAGGATATTTTTGATCCCCGCGAACAGGCCTGGTATACATCTGTCGGTAAAGCCGGTATGCCCTCAGATGAGGATATTGAGAGTAATGTCGGGGTGGTCGAAAGATTAGGACATATCGATAGTGTCATTGGTAATGATGAGCCTAACAGCGACGGCGGGGCCCATCAGGCCAATCAGGTCATGTTGAATATTATGATTCCTAAACTTATTGAGAAAGGAATTATCAAGAATTTGGAGGATTTTTTTTATCTCGGTTTTTGCGGGGTTTGGTATGTCCGGCAACCGGCAGCCGCGGATATACTTATTGGGTATACACAAGAACAGGATGATTTGTTAAATAAAGAAATGTGGCTTTTTTATCCCTCTCAAACAGCGCCGCAGACGGCTGATGGCAGCTGGGATGAGCTTCTTTCTTTTTCTCAGGGGGAGATTATTAATGGTCAGGCTACCTTGCATAAATTGATGCGATTATTCGGATTCTCAGAAAAAATAAAGAAAAAGATCGATCCTAAAGGAATGGTTCTTGCTTTTAATGTTAAAAATATCGCTGACCCCAAAGTTTGGGCGGAATGGAAAAGTGAAGTCGCCACCTATAAAGAGCATCGCGAGGAATTAAAAAGGACCGCCACCGAGATAATCTACGGCCTCGTTCCTTTACCGGGGATTTTTCGTAAAGGTGGATATGGTATTCGAGATGTTTTTGATGATTTCTATAGTTTTGGCGGGGAAGATTTATTGAAGAATGTTTATTGGGATTACATTAAGGAAAAAACTTTACGGCGAGGCGATGTCTTTCGTGTCCTTAGCAATATTATGGAAAAGGATTTAATCAAAAATAGACGGCGCGTTGCCCGCAAGGTTTACCGTCAGCTTGTGAAAGAATTCGAAAAAGCCGAGAAAAGTCATAATAATTCAAATGGCAATAATAATTTTTATACCCCGACAATAAAATCTAATTCTGCGGATGAAGCAAATATCACTAGAGAGGGTGGTATTTACTTAGCCGGCACCGACCAATATTTACAAATCATCGACTACGACAATCGTGGTTTGCCGATTTATGACGCGGGGCAGTTGCAGCAGTTGCAGATGAATTTGATCGGGATCACCCCTGTCCCAGTTGGCCCGCCGGTACCTTTACCGGCTTTTAACATTTTGGGAAACTTCGAGAAGCCTACCCAACCCAAGATTTCCAGCCAAGAAGACCTGGAAAATCAGGGCGAAAAACACAGGGCGAAAAAACCCTGGAATATTCCAAAGTTTAGTAGATAATATCCCGCATGGCGTACACGTCGCATGAAATAAAACGAATTGAAGAAAAATGGCAGAGAATTTGGGTCGAGAGAAAAACTTTTAAAGCTGTGGCCGATTCGAAAAAGTCAAAATTTTATGCCCTGGAGATGTTCCCGTATCCTTCAGGAAAAATCCACATGGGCCACGTGCGCAATTATACGATCACCGATGTCGTGGCCCGTTTCAAGATGAATCAAGGTTTTAATGTCCTTCACCCTATCGGTTACGACGCTTTTGGCCAGCCCGCCGAGAACGCCGCTATCAAAAACAAAATCGATCCCGCCCAATGGACTTACCAGTGCATCGATCAAATGCGCGATGAGTTAAGGAAAATGGGATTTTCTTACGATTGGGACCGCGAGCTTTCCACCTGCGATAAAGAATATTACCGTTGGAATCAGTTGATTTTTTTAAAGATGTTTGAACGAGGGTTAGCTTATAAAAAGGCCTCGGCGGTCAATTGGTGTCCGAGCTGCGAGACGACTTTGGCGAATGAAGAGGTCATCAATGGCGAATGCTGGCGGTGTAAATCAAAGGTTGTCCAAAAAGATTTGGAGCAATGGTATTTGAAAATCACGGAATATTGCGAGCCTTTGCTGGAAGACTTGAAGAAATTACCCGGCTGGCCCAAGCGGGTTGTTACGATGCAGGAGAACTGGATCGGTAAAAGTTTCGGCGCGGAGATTTATTTCAGGACTAAAAAGACAAACGAAATGATTCCCGTTTTTACGACCCGCCCAGATACGATTTTCGGCGCCACATATGTTGTTCTGGCGCCAGAACATCCTTTGATCAAAAAGTTGATAAAAGGTTCACCGGATGAAAATAAAGTTTTGTTATTTATCAATAAAGTCGCCCAAGAATCCAAAGCTCAACGGATAGCCGGTGATGTCAAAAAAGAAGGCGTCTTTACCGGCGAGTACGCGATTAATCCGGTCAATAACCAAACAATCCCCATCTGGATTGCTGATTATGTGTTGATGGAATATGGCACTGGCGCGATTATGGCGGTCCCCGCCCATGATCAAAGAGATTTCCTTTTTGCTAAAGAGCATGGGCTCGCGGTGAAGATTGTTATTCAAAATCCAGGACACCCCAATCTGCGAGAAGAGGATTTAGCGTGCGCCTATGAGGGCGATGGCGTTCAAGTGAATTCCGGAGAATTTGACGGTTTGTTGAATCAAGAGGCGAAGCGAAGAATAGCTGAGTGGATGTCCGCAAAGAAAATGGGGAAGACGACTGTTTACTGGCGTCTTCGGGATTGGTTGATCTCCCGCCAGCGTTATTGGGGCGCACCCATCCCGATGATTTATTGTTCTCACTGCGGTGTTGTCCCGGTGACGGAGAAAAATTTGCCCGTTGAATTGCCCAAAAATGTTTCCATTACCGGTGAGGGAGGAAGTCCTTTGGCGCGCATTAAAGAATTTGTTGACGTCAAATGCCCGAAATGCGGCGAAGCGGCCAAACGCGAGACCGACACCATGGCCACGTTCTTTGACTCCTCGTGGTATTTCTTGCGCTATTGTTCGGCGCAGAATGACAAAGAAGTCTTCGATAAAAAAGAAGCGGCCTACTGGATGCCGGTGGACCAATACATCGGCGGCATTGAACACGCCATTTTGCATCTTTTGTATTCGCGGTTTTTCACGAAATTTTTTAAAGATTTGGGATGGGTGAATCTTGATGAACCTTTTGAACGGCTTTTAACGCAAGGCATGGTTTTAAAAAACGGCGAGGTCATGTCCAAATCCAAAGGAAACACCGTTGATCCGGATGAAGTGATTGAACAGTACGGCGCGGATTCTTTACGGTTATTTATTCTGTTCGCGGCGCCGCCTGAAGATCAGTTGGAATGGAACGCGAGCGGCATTGAAGGCAGCTGGCGTTTTTTAACCCGCGTTTGGAATTTGGTTGATCAGAAATATAAGCATGATCACATTTTAAGCGTGACTCCCTTGGCTGCCGCTGAGAAAGAATTGGAGAGAGAAAGAAATCTGGCTATCAAGAAGGTGACCGTGGATATTCAGGAAGGATTTAAATTCAATACAGCCATCAGCGGTATTATGGTTTTGGTAAATAAAATCGAGAAATACATCAATCAAAAATCCTCCGGGCTAATGAATCAGAGTCTGCTCAATGAGACCATCAAAACCATTGTTGTTTTACTGTCGCCGTTCACGCCGCATCTTTGCGAAGAGCTTTGGGAGAAGATGGGCGGTAAAGAGGAAAGTGTTGTCAGGGCGCCTTGGCCGAAATATAATGAAGCGGCGTTAGAGCAGGATTCGGTGCAGCTGGTTGTTCAGATCAACGGCAAGCTGCGGGGAAAATTCGAAGTCCCCACCGGTACGGATGAGGATATGCTCAAGGAAATGATCCTAAGCGACGCGAAAATCAAAGAACACGTCACCGGCAAGAACATCAGTAAGCTTATTGTCGTACCAAATAAGTTAGTCAATATCGTTGTGTCTTAATCTCCCGCGAGTCCTTCCTTCAACTCAATCCAACTATAATTCAATTAAACCACCTCCACCTCGTAGGTGGACACCTACGAGGTGGAGGTGCGGTTTTGCCTGTTTAAAGGAGGAAGCAAAACATGATTTATCGAAAAGACGGATTAGTTAATGGAGAATATTATCATATCTGCAGCAAGAGTATCGCAGGTTATGTCATTTTTAATCATGATTATGAATATTTAAGAATGCTAGCTCTGATTCGATATTATCAAATAAAAGATGTGCCAATGCGATTTTCTCACTTTACTGAGAACATTGATATCAAGGATTTTAATAGAGAATTTATTCCTTTTTGTGAAAGAAAAGAGATGTCGGTCAACATACTGGCATTTTGTCTAATGCCGACTCATGTTCATTTAGTTTTACAGCAAATAGTAGCTGAAGGGATATCCCATTTTATGTCGAATATTCTTAATGGATATACACGATATTTCAATATAAAACATAAAAGAAAAGGGCCCTTATGGGAAGGAAGATTTAAATCTATTCTGGTAAAAACCAATAACCAGCTTCTTCATCTTAGTCGTTATGTTCATTTAAACCCTGCCTCGGCAGGTATTGTTGATAAGCCAGAAAAATGGCCGTACTCTTCTTATCAACAGTATACAGGCATGTCGATGGATAATTCGATCTGTCAATATAAGGACGTTTTAAATGTTCTTCCTGACGATTACCGGCGATTTGTCGAAGATCGAATTACATATCAGAAAAAATTATCAGAAATTAAACATTTAATTCTGGAATAACCACCTCCACCTCGTAGGTGTCCACCTACGAGGTGTGGAAAGGTTTAATATGTTTCCCATCACCAAACAAGAGCGGCTGGTGCTGATAACCTTCGGGCTTGTCTTTCTGTTCGGGACGGCCTTCCAATATGTTTTTAAAAAGAATCCCGCTTTGGAAAACATCGTCAATGTGATGGATAGCCAAACGATTTACCCCAAGGTTGACATCAACAAGGTCTCTTATGACCAACTGGTGAAGATTCCCTATGTCGGCCCGGCCACGGCAAAGCACATTATGGACTATCGCAAAACACATGGGCCTTTTCAATCTTTGGAACAGTTAAAATCCGTCGAAGGCGTGGACCGGGGAAGATTCGAAAAAATATTTCCCTTTTTAAAAGAACCCCGCTGAGCGAAACATGATAAAAACACACCGGCCATTATTGAGCATTACCTTAGCTTTGAGTTTGGGCATTCTTGTCAGTCAAATTGCGCGGCCCGATTTCCGCCTTTTGGTTCTGCTGACTTTTTTTTCCTTATTTTTAAACGGACTGTGGATAAAAAAGAAAATCATCGCTGGCAGCCTGACGGTTGTATCGTTTGTTTTCCTAGGGATGGTTTGTTGCCAGAATAGCCAGGTCGTATCTGAAGATCACATTATCCATGCGGCGCGTTATCACAAAAAGGGCATGACTTTCCTCGAAGGGATAGTGGTTTCGGATGTCCAAAGGCGGCCGTTTTTTAAGGGGAAGAAAAATATTTTTATCCTTGATGTGAAACGCATTAAAGCGCCGTGGGGCTGGATAAAAAAGTCGGGCAGGGTATTGGTCCAAATTTTTCGCGAGACACCGGTCCAATACGGTGATTATCTGCGGTTGAAAGGAAAACTTTACCGGCCGTTTAATTTTTCCGAAGATGAGAAGTTTTCGTACAGGGAATATCTTGAGAGAAAAGGGATAAAGTTGATGTTCAGCGTCGGCAAGAAAGGAGAGTATCAGGTTTTACGTTTCGACAAGGGCAATGGATTTGAGGCCGCTGCCTACCGGCTCAAGAATCGATTAGCAAAGATTTTTTGGAAACATTTAACGGCCAATGAAGCCGCCATCATGATCGGTGTTGTCTTAGGCGACCGTTATCTTATTCCGAAACATATTAACGAACTGTTCATTCAGACCGGGACGGTGCATATCCTGGCCATCAGCGGTTTTAATGTCGGGATTGTCGCTTTTATTATTTTTGTGATATTAAAAACTTTTCCCCTGGGCCGGCGCTGGCAGTATATGTTGACGATTTTTTTTCTTGTCTTTTACGCCTTTTTAACCGGCGGGCAGCCTTCGGTGGTGCGCGCCACGATCATGGCCTGTATTTTTTTAGCGAGTTTTCTTTTGGAAAAAGAGTCGGAACCGACCAATTCCCTGGCGCTGGCGGCTTTGATTATTCTTTTGCAGAATCCGATGAACCTTTTCGACGTTGGGTTTCAGCTGTCTTTTATCAGTGTCCTGGCTATTTTACATTTTCATCCCATGATTATGCGGGTGCTGGGGAAATTACCTTTTGATCAGGAATCGAGAGTCGCGCAATCTGTGCTTCAATGTTTTTCCGTTTCATTAGCCGTGTGGATTTGGCTGGCGGCTCTTTTGGTGTATTATTTCCAAATCATCACGCCCGTGACGATTTTGGCCAATTTTGTGGTGATTCCCTTTAGCACTGTGCTGATTATTTTGGGTTTTGGCATGGTCTTCCTGGCCATGCTCTGGCCGCCTTTGGCCTTGGCCTTTGCCGCCTGCATTAAAGTTACCCTTAACGCCATGATTGCCTGCATTTATCTGTTGAGCCAGCTCCCCTGGGCCTATGTGTATACCAAAGAAATTTCTCTGCGGCAGGTTTTTGTTTATTACGGGATCATGGGTCTTGGGGTTTTATTGTTTGTTTTGATTAGGAAGCTCAATCCACCCAAATCCATTTAGGAAATCGTGATCTTTGCGTTCCTTCAACCCGAGCATTGACACTAATGGCTTTTGTGGGATATGATGGCTATCAATTCGGCGCATGCTTTTAAATCAATCAAACCCTTGCTATGAGAGATACGATGCGCAAGAAAGTCTTTATGGTCTTAAGCGTTTTTTGCGTTTCCACAACAAAACAAATGTTATGCGCACGCAGGAAAGATCCGTAATGATTGACCTTGCCCAGATCCCGGAAGAAAAGATTTTGGCGATGAGAATCCGCGATTTGTCTTTGAAAATTGACGGGATATGGCTGGGGGATTGTGTCCAGGCGCTTTACAAAGAGCTTGAAGAAAAGGGAATAAAATTTAAGCCGCCCTGTTATTTGGCTGACGAGTGGTTGACACCCGATAAGGAACCCGTTATTGGAATTCCTTTCTACCTGGCCGATCCTGTCCTGACGAAACTCGAGAAAAAGATGATGCTGGAGGCCGAAGGCGACACCAGAGAAGAGTGCATGAAGCTCTTACGCCACGAAACCGGCCACGCGATCAATTACGCCTACCAGCTGTATAAAAAGAAAAAGTGGCAGAAGATTTTCGGACGATTCTCCTCGGAATACCCGGACACGTACAAATTCCGGCTGTACAGCAAGAATTTTGTCCGGCATCTCAGCGACCATTACGCCCAGTACCACCCGGATGAAGATTTCACCGAAACCTTCGCGGTCTGGTTAACACCCGGTTTAGACTGGCAAAACCATTACAAAGGCTGGAAGGCATTGGCCAAGCTCAAATATGTCGATGAGCTGATGAAGTCGATCCAGGGAAAAGACCCTATCGTCAAAAAAGGAAAGAAATACTGGGAAGCTTCAAGATTGAAAACCACCCTGGGCCATTATTACAAGAAGAAACGGTGTTCCAATGCCGAGCGTTTTCCCGATTTTTATGACGTTCACTTAAAGAAGATATTCCTGGGAAAAAATGAGGAAAATAAAAATTTATCATTGGCGGCTGATATACTCAAAAAGTACCGCGTGGACATTTTAAACAGCGTTTCTGCCTGGACCGGGGAGAAGAAATACGTTATCAATGACCTGCTGAAAATAATCCAAAGGCGGTGCCAGGAGTTAAAACTTGTCTCCGGGCAGGACGATGCCCGGGCTATTCTTAAAATTTCGACGTACATCAATACGTTGATTATGAACTACATTTATACCGGCTGGTTCGGGGGCAGAAAGTGAAGAAGGCCTTAAAGGTTCTCTTATTGTTCGACAGTCCTTACGCAAAACCCCGGGGCTACGACTACAAGGAAGAATTCCAGGATACCGAAAACTGGTACACGGAAAAAGATGTTTACGACACCCTTTTGGAAAATGGGTATCAGGTAAGTCTTTTGGGGCTTTACGATGATATTGGTATCCTGCTGGAAGAAATCAAGGAGAACAAACCTGACGTCGTTTTCAATTTAGCCGAGGTCTTCAACCAAAAATCGCATTTGGACAAAAATGTCGCCGCTCTTTTAGAAATGATGGAAGTCCCTTACACGGGCGGTTCGCCGGCCAGCCTTTTTGTGTGTAACGATAAAGGATTAAGCAAAAAGATTTTACGTTTTCATCGGGTCCGCGTGCCGCGTTTTTATGCTTTTTACCGGGGCCGGAAGGTGTGGCTGCCGAAAGTCATCAAACTCCCCTTAGTTGTCAAACCTTTATGCGAAGAAGCCTCGCGCGGGATTTCCCAGGCCTCGGTCGTGGACAATGAAGAGGCCTTTGTCGAAAGGGTCAAATTTATCCACGGGAATATGCAGATGGATGCTATTGCGGAAGAATATATCGATGGCCGGGAATTATACGCGGCTGTTTTGGGCAATAAAAGAATTCAGGTGTTGCCGCCCCGGGAAATAAAATTCGGCCAGTTTCCGGAAGACGAACCGCGCATCGCCACCTACAAGGCCAAATGGGATGACAAGTACCGGGACAAATGGGGGATCAAAAGTGTTTTCGCGGGCAAGCTGCCGGACGGCATGGACAAAAAAATAGAGGACACGTGTAAACGGGCCTATCGCGCTCTAAACATGGACAGTTACGCCAGGTTTGATATCCGCATCACGACCGCCGGAAATGTTTATGTCATTGAACCCAATGCCAATCCCTGCATTGCGAAAATTGATGAGGTGGCGCAGGCGGCGGAAAAATTAAATATTTCCTACAAACAGTTGATCAGGAAGATTATTTTGCTGGCTTTTCAGCGGGTTCGGTAGCCGGGGTGTCTTTGCCGGTGACGAATTCCGGTTTCATGAGAGGGTCGTAATTCTTAGGCGTTTTGAGGGGAAAAGTCACGACGTCCCAGACACCGGAACCCAATCGTCCGGCGGAATAAGCGAGGCCTTTAAAAAATCCAGAAAAGATTCCCTTGCCGGCGGGTTTGGATTCCCGGGCGCTTTGTTTCCACCCTCGATTGATCTGTTTGGCGATTTCCAAGGGCGAGGTGATAATATTGATGAGCCCGCGGTTGAATTTTTGGGCTGGGTTATCCGCCGCTAAGCTAAGGGAGCAAAAGACAGCCAAAGACAAAAAGATGGCGGAAAAATTGATGAAAATTTTAATGGGTTTCATAAAGGAACTTCCTTGTTTGGTGAATAATCTTAACATTCGAAAATTTTGAAGTCAATAAATTTTAAAGCATGCGCATAATTCTTTTCATCATTTTTCTTTTCACCTTCACCGCGACCGTGTCGGCTGAGATTATTTATTTGAAATCCGGTGGGGCTATCATGGGGAAGATTAAGACCAGGACCAACCAGTATATCGCGGTAGACATGGGTGTCGGCACACTAACGATTTACTATCTTGACCAGATCAAAAGGATTGTCCCGCAGCAGGCCGCAACGGGCCAGGTGGAGGAGTTCTCGGAAAGCCCCAAGCAGAAATTTACCTTTCAATTCAATCCGCCGGACGGTATCAGTTATAAAGCCATCTTAAAGAAAACCATCGTTGAAGACAAAGGCAAGGCCGGCGGCCATGTGCAGGTGGTGACTTCAAAGACGAGGGTCAATATCCGCCGCACACCGTCCGGTTTTACGTTGGAATCCGTGCCGATCTTTACAAAGGTTGTGCGTGATGGCCTGGAAGTTCATGATGTCATTGTTTTTTTATTACAGGATTTCACCATTTCTTATGACCTTGATTCCATGGGGCGGATGTTTACTGTCCATGGCCATGAGAATCTTATCGGGAGCATGCAGGCAAGATTTTCTCCAGGGGAAGTGGAGAATTTGTCAGCCGTTTTTAATGAACAGGTATTTGCCGAGCGGGAAGCATTGGAATGGAATAACCGCCTTGGTGTTTTGATTGGCCGCAGCGCTGCCGTTGGAGAAAACTGGGAGGGAACGGAAGAATACAATCTGCCAACGGGAGGCAATGCGGTCCTGCACACGAAAACAGATGTTATCGGCCAGACGCAATGCGGGAAAAGCAATTGTCTTAAGCTGCGCACAAGTTATATCTCCGAAGCCGGTGCTGAGGTTGAGGTCTCGGGCCGCGGCATCCGTTTTATCGATCCGGCGACCATGTTGATTTATTCGGAATTTGTCGAACGCACAACCAAGACGCATTCCCAAATCCCCGGCCAAACACAGAGTCCGGTAAAGATCACCGAGAAAAAAGAATTCATCGCTGATTTTTAGAAACCAAAATCGTGAAAAAAGATTATCTCTCTTTAAATCCGTTTCTATCGTATGTTCAGTTGAAACGGCCGGTGGATTGGTCAAAAGAATTCGGCCGCAAAGCGCCGCTCACGGTAGAAATCGGTTTTGGCATTGGCGAGTACCTGGTTCGGATGGCGAAAAAACAGCCGGCCGAAAATTTTTTGGGAATTGACAATAGCTGGGTTTCTGTCTGGCGGACATTGCGCAAGATCGCCCATGAGAATCTGACTAATGTCCGGTTGCTTCTGACAGACGCACGGATGGCCTTCGAGCGTTTGATCAAGCCGAGGTCTTTAGTTCGCGTTTATTCTCTCTTCCCCTGCCCGTGGCCTAAAAAGAAGCACATGAAATACCGGCTGTATTCACGGGATTTTTTGAAAGTCCTCAACAACCGCCTGGTCAATAGCAGCGAGTTGCGAATGGTCACGGACCATCGGGAATATCTAGACTGGATCATGGAGCAATCCAAAGCGACGGGTTTTCAAGCGGCGTGGAAAGAGATTGAGCCAAAGTTTGATACGAAGTATGAACGCAAATGGCAAGCAAAGGGGCAATCGCTGTTTTATGAGTTGATATTAAAAAAGGAAAAACATTTAAGCGTTCCCTTAAAGGAGGATGTTGCTTTGAAAGTTTATCATCTGAAATCTTTTTGCCCCGAACATTTCTGCCCTAAAGATGAAAACGGTCCGCGGACGATTATCTTTAAGGAATTTTTTTACGACCCCAAACGGCACAAGGCCATGGTGGAAGTGATTACCTCGGAGGAGAATGTCCGGCAGCATTTTTGGGTAGCCATTACTCTGCACAAAGGACAGTGGCATGTTTATATTTCTGAAGGTTCCAGCGTGATTCCGACCGAAGCGGTCAAGCGTGCGCTGGAACTTGTTCACGAAGCTTCGGTTTTGTCTTGGCGGTAACTATGATCCGATATAAAATAACGGCGGCGTTATTTTATGGAGAATACGCGATGTTAAAAATATTTTTTGCTGGATGTGTTTGCGTATTTTTTATTCTTGGCTGCGGCGACAATTATGACGATATCCTGGTCACAAAAGTCATTGAAGGTGATTTCCTGCGTTTGTCCAACGGGAAAAGAGTCGGCTTGATCGGAATTGATTGTCCCGAGGCTGCGGAGGGAAAAAAACTTTACGAAGATGCTCAAAGGACCGGTTTTAGTATCGCGACCATGCAGGCCATGGGAATCAGCAGTCAGGAATTTACTAAAGGGATCATCAAGAGCAAAAGGGTGCGTCTTGAATTTGATGTTCAGAAGAAAGATAAAACAGGGAAACTGTTAGCGTATGTTTTCTTAAAAGATGGGACGTTTCTTAATGGCGAAGTCCTTAAACAAGGTTACGGGTTTTACGTGCCGGACGCGGTTAATAAAAAATATAATCATCGCCTGAAATTGCTGTTTGAGGAGGCCAGGGAAGAAAAGCGCGGGCTTTTTGCCACCGCTGACATTCCCCGATGGTGAAGAGAAAATAGCGATGGCGATGTCACGAGCGATTATCATAGTGATTTTTGTCCTTGCCAGCGGGATTAGTTCCGGGGCTGAAGAAAAAGCAAGTCCGATTCCGGGCCAGGAGTCAGCCAAAGAACCGTTTGCCGTGGTCGAACTTTTTACCTCGGAAGGTTGTTCCAGTTGTCCGCCCGCGGATGAATTCTTGACAGAATTAGTTCAGAAGACGGAGAAGACGGGCCGGATCTTTTCTTTGTCTTTTCATGTGGACTATTGGAACCGGCTGGGGTGGCATGACCCTTTCAGCAATTCAGCTTTTACTTATCGCCAAAGGACGTACGCGTATGCCTTGGGGACGTCTGATGTTTCCACGCCGCAGATGATTGTTAACGGGACCTACGGTTTTAACGGCGCCAACAGAGTCAATGCCCTGAAGTATATTAAATTAGTTCTCAAACAGCCCGCCGAAGCATCGGTGGCCTTAAGCCTGGGGAAAGATCGGCAACGCGATTCTTTTGTGGTGGAATATCTGGTTTCCGAAACCGCCAAAGAGCATATTTTGTATCTGGCCCTTGTTGAAAAGGGAATCATCAGCCGGGTTTTAGGCGGCGAGAATGCCGGCATGATTCTTCATCATGCCAATGTGGTCAGGGCTTTTAAGTCGGTTCGACTGAAGAAAAGTCCGGCTGGGAGAATTGAATTTAGCCTGCCCGATTCTGTCGACAGAGAAAATTTAGCGGTCATCGGTTATATTCAGAATACCAAGACGATGATGATCCTGGGAGCGAACGGTATTGATCTTAAATCTTAATTGTGTTGATGAATAGAAATAAATCTTTCCGGATTTTTTTGTCTTGTGTACTGTCTTTGGCGGTTCTTTTTTGCTGGCCCTCTCCCGGCTGGTCGGCAAAGAAAAAGAAAAAAAGCTTTGGGGTAACGGCCAAGTCGGCCATTTTCATGGACAGCGCCAAAGGCAAGCGTTTATATCAAAGGAATGCCGACAAAAAAGTCCCGCCGGCGAGCACGACCAAGGTCATGACCGCCCTTTTGGTTTTAGAGCGGCTTCCGTTGAATAGATGGGTGATGGTGAGTCAAAAGGCCACCTTAGCACAGCCGAGTAAAGCGGGCTTAATGGCCGGTGAACGCTACCGGGTTAAGGATTTGCTGTACGCCATCTTGGTCAGTTCCTCGAATGATGCCAGTATTGTCTTGGCCGAAGCGGTGGCAGGTTCTGAATGGCAATTTGTCCAGATCATGAATAAGCGGGCCAGACAATTGGGGGCTTACCATACGAAATTCGCGAACTCCCATGGCCTGCCTTCTAAGGCAGCGCAATACACGACGGCCTATGATATGTATTTGATATTCAAGGCGGCATTAAAGAAGACCTTCTTTAAGAATACGATAGGTTATCAAAATAAAACAATCCGTTCATCGGCCGGCAGGAAGATTTTTTTAAAGAGTCATAATACCTCATTAAAAAAAGGCTGGCGGCGCAATGTTCACGGTAAGACCGGTTATACGCGCAAAGCTAAGTCCTGTTTTGTCGGTTATATTAATAAAGGGAAGAGCACTCTGATTATTTCCGTGTTTGGCTGCACCCGGCGTTGGGATGACGTGAAATATATTATTCAGAAATACGGGGACATCCGTTTGTAGGGCTTTGTACCCGTTGGTGCCGTGCCGGCTAAAGTAATTGGGTGTAAAGTAATTGGTGTAAAGTAATTGGTTGAAAAAGGTTGCCTCTTGATATAGAATTGATTCGTTTTCAAGGCGTAGTACCGCATTCAAAGATTTATGGAATGCAATAGGAGAGACCCGTTTCAAGAGGTGTCCTTCAACCCATCAAATATTGCTGCTTGGAGGGAACATATGACCCCTGAATGGAAAATGTCAAGTGCGCAGGAACGGCGCAAAGCCCCCCGGTTCGAGTGCCAAAGTCCCCGGGAATGTCCGGTTGATTTTGACGGGGCGGCCGTGGGCGCCCGATTATTTGATTTGAGCCGCGAAGGGTTGTCCCTGCAATCCCCCAGTCCCTTGCAGGTGAACCAGACGTATCATCTGAAGATCAGTGATCCCAAATCCGGGAAAAAAATTCCTTGCGAAGCCCGGATTATGTGGACTCGTACGGATGAAAAGAATCAATACGCGTGCGGGGCCAGCATTATTCAGATGGATCCGTCCGAAAAGATGGATCTGCTCGATATTCTTTATGATGATTGGAAAAAAATAGTTTTGGGAAAAAATTAAATCAATAAAAAGGAGATAATATGTCCCAGAGATTGTTGACGGTTATTTTGATTTTAGTCATTATCGGCGGATTTGTCGGCCTTAAGTCCACAGAACAAAAGAGCGATGGCGTTTCAGTGGAACAGCAGCTTTCGGCAATACTCCGGACTCAGAAATCGATAGAAGACAGATTAGCCGCCATTGAAACGAAGCAAATGGGAATGGCAAGTATGATACAGGGAAGAATGGCCGGCCAGGTCCCAACGCCGCCGTCAAGACCCATGCCGCCGGAGGAAGATCGAAATCAGGTTTATAATATCGATGTCGGACATTCTGCCATTAAAGGCGATAAAGATGGTAAAGTGACGATTGTCGAATTCTCGGATTTTCAGTGTCCGTTTTCCGGAAGATTTCATCCCGTGATTAATCAAGTGCTCGAGGCTTATCCGAAAGGCGTGAAATTTATTTACAAAAATTTTCCATTGGCCTTTCATCCCCAAGCGGAACCGGCCGCGCGGGCTTCTCTGGCTGCGCGTGAACAAGGGAAATATTGGGAGATGGTCGAACTAATTTTTCAGAACAATCAGAATTTAAGTGAAGAAACTTACAAAAGGTTAGCCGGAGAGTTGGGCTTAAACGTTGAGAAATTTATGAAGGATTATCTTGATCCCAAGATCAAAGAGTATATTCAACAGGACATGGTTATCGCTCAATCGGCTAATGTTCGGGGAACACCAACATTTTATTTAAATGGCAAGCAAACAAACGCCAGAGATATGAATGCTTGGAAGGCGGAAATTGACGTGATATTGGGGAATTGACCTGCCTAACACCTACGAGGTGTCGCGACACCTCGTAGGTGTTATTATCGAAAGGAAAATCAAATGAGCCGCAAAGGTGGTTTATCATCTATATTTTACCGCGAAACCGCGGGGATTAAAGTTACCGGTGGCCAAAAGGTCAGTTCCGGAACGGTTTTAACCCGTCAGGGGGATCGGTGGAAACCCGGCCTTAACGTTCTTGGCCGAATGCTGTTGACCGCTGCTTGTGACGGCGAAGTCTATTTCACAAGAAAAAAAGGCAATTATAAACGTGCCGTTACGTTTGTGAATATAAGGCCGGTGGTTAACAAAGAAAAAGCAAAAGCGTAATTCAATGTGCGGCATCATTGGCTATGTAGGCTATCGGGAAGCAATACCGATTCTCATCAATGGCCTTAAAAAATTAGAGTATCGCGGTTACGATTCCAGCGGCGTTGGGGTCATATCTAGCCACAATGGCAAAATCAATTTGCGCAAAACCAAAGGAAAGATCAAAAATCTTGAAGAGATCATTGAATCGCATCCGCTCCCTCCCAGCCAAATAGGTATTTCTCATACGCGCTGGGCGACCCACGGTCAGCCCAGTCAGGTCAATGCCCACCCTCACAGTGATTCCTCGGGGCGCGTCTCAGTCGTTCATAACGGCATCATCGAGAATTATCAGGAACTTAAAGAGCAGCTGCAGAAGAAAGGTTGCAAGTTCGTTTCCCAGACAGACACGGAAGTCGTTGCTCATTTGGTCTCTTCGTATTACAGGGGGGATTTATTGTCGGCCGTGCGCGAGGCCATCAAAAAATTAAAGGGCGCTTTTGCTTTAGGTGTTATTTCCAATGATTGTCCGGATACTTTAGTCGCGGTGCGTACCGGGTCGCCCTTGATTATCGGCGTTGGGAAAAATGAAAATTTTATTGCCTCGGATGTCCCGGCCATATTGAATTATACCCGCCGGGTGATTTATCTGCAGGACGGCCACATGGCGGTTTTGAAAAAAGACGGGATTACCCTTTCGACATTTGCTGGAAAAGATGTTTTCCCTAAGATTGATACGGTGACCTTCAACTTAAGCGCGGCCCAAAAAGAAGGGTACCCTCATTTTATGCTCAAAGAGATTCACGAGCAGCCGAAGGTCATCAGCAATATGCTCTCATCGCGTGTCGCCGGATCCCGCATTCATCTCGATGGAATCAATATGAGTGATCAACAATTAGCTCGGGCGAAGAATATTATTATCATAGGCTGCGGCACGGCGTATCACGCTGGTATGGTTGGGAAATACATCATTGAGCAGCTCGCGCGGATACCGGTGACTTTGGATTTATCCAGTGAATTTCGTTACCGTTTCCCGATTGTTCGAAGAGATACTTTAGTGATGGCCATTAGTCAGTCCGGGGAGACGGCGGACACTTTAGCCGCGGTTAAGGAAGCCAGGTCTAAAGGCGCTAAAATTATTTCCGTGTGTAATGTGGTGGGCTCTTCACTGGCGCGCGAATCCGATGGTGTTTTATATACGCACGCGGGCCCTGAGATTGGTGTTGCTTCCACCAAGGCCTACACAACGCAGATGTGCATGCTGTATTTGCTGGCGCTTAAATTGGCGCTGGTCCATAAGAGAATGAATCCACAGACTGCCGAAAAGCTGATTAAAGATTTAAAATATATCCCAGCTCTCTATGGGAAGATATTGCAATCAAAATCAATCATCGCCAAGATCGCGCGGGCCAATTCTCATTTCGGTTGTTTTCTTTATTTAGGCCGAAACATTAATTTCCCGTCGGCTCTGGAAGGCGCGCTCAAATTAAAAGAGATTTCTTACATCCCGGCCGAAGGCTATGCCGCTGGCGAAATGAAGCATGGGCCCATTGCCCTGATCGATGAATACCGCGCGGTTGTCTGCATCACGCCTCAGTCGGATATTTATGAGAAGATGATTTCCAATATGCAGGAGATCCGTTCACGCAAAGGAAAAATCATCGCCATAGCGACCGTTGGTGATGAAAATATTAGGCGCCACGCCCACCATGTGATTTATATTCCACAGACGAATAAATTTTTGACGCCATTATTGATCGCCTTGCCGTTACAGCTTTTCGCTTACTATGTCGCCGTCAAACGCGGCTGCGATGTCGACCAGCCGCGCAACCTCGCGAAGTCGGTCACTGTGGAATAAAAATGAAGGGACACAAAGACACATGGCACATGACATAGGTTATAAAATATTTGACTTGTGTCTTGTGACTTGTGTCTTGTGACGCAGATGTGCTTTTCATCGTCTCCACCCCCATCGGCAATCTCAAAGACATCACCCTGCGCGCGCTGGAGACTTTAAAAAAAGTCGACCTCATCGCCGCCGAGGATACCCGCTACACAAAAATCCTTCTCAATCATTATCAAATCGCCACACCGCTCACGAGTTATTTTGAGCATAATGAATTAAAGAAGGCGGATTATCTGCTGGGTTTTCTTAAAGAAGGGAAACACATCGCCCTTGTTACCGACGCCGGGACACCGGGGATCAGCGATCCCGGTTATCCATTGATAAAGTTAGCTCACGAAAATAACATCCCGATAACGGTCATTCCCGGCCCGACCGCCCTCATTGCCGCACTGACATTATCCGGCCTGCCGGCGCACAGTTTTATTTTCGAAGGTTTTCTGCCGGTCAAATCTGAAAGCCGCCGCAAAAAGCTGGCTGAATTTAAAGAAGAGCACCGCACGATTATATTTTATGAATCTCCGCATCGGTTAATAAAAACTCTCCAGGATATCGCCGAAGTTTTAGACAATCCCATTGTCGTCGCCGCCCGCGAGTTGACCAAAAAATTTGAGGAGACAAGAAAAGCCCCGGCCCAGGAGCACGTCGATCATTTCTCAAAAACCAAACCCCGCGGAGAATTTGTTCTGTTGTTGAATCTTGCTTAAGAAATGGCCACACTATTTTTTGTCAAAGAAATAGTGCGGCCATTTTCCCCGCCTCAGAAAACGTTTCCCGATTTTAGCCCCCCGTCTTTTGTTTTCGGGAGTTTGCGGATTATACTTGTAGCAGACGGATAAACCATCATTTTGGCAAAAGGTTTCTCAAAATTGGGAATAGAAATTTTTATTTCCGATTTTTTGGTAGTGTCAAAATTTTTATGAGAGGAAGAGATTTGAAGACAAGAAAGATATTAACCGAATAGATACACCTACGAGGTGTCGTTTGAGAACGTTTTGGTCGACACCTCGTAGGTGTAAATGAAGGAGGTCGAGATGAAAAGGTTACTGAAAGGTTTTATCGTTTTAGAATTCATGTTGATAATCCTAATGGCGACTGTTGTCCCGACGGACGCAGGGGTTGTCACGGACAATTCTTCTTTCGCGCGCTAGTGCGTGGATTATGATTTTCCGGTGAAGACGGGCTCGTGGTATCTGGTGTCCCTGCCGGTGGTGCCGGACAGCCTTTATGTCCAAAAGCTTTTTCCCGATGCCTTGAAACCGGTCTACGGCTGGAATTTTAATACCCAGAGTTATGTCACGGTCGACAAACTGGAGCCGGGCAAGGCTTACTGGATATTGTTTTTGAGGAATTATAAATACAAGGTCTGTGGGAAGGTGATAGAGTCGTATTCCAATAACTATTTTAAACCGGGATGGGATTTAATTGGGTCGGCTTTCGAAACGGTCCCGGTCAAAGGTTCGCCGGAGGGAACAATCGCCGGCATGATTGGGTTCGATCCTATAACTCAGAAATATGTTCATGCCATCCCCGCGTCAGCCAGGCCGACACAGGGCTACTGGCTGGCCGTCGCCCAAAAATACAGTTCGATTGAGGCGAAAGCCGAGGATTACTGGACGGTTCCCGTGGACTTAATGACGTATGATAATCCCGATGGCACTCTTAAGTTAGCTGACTCCGTCATTTTTGGAACCAAAGCGGGGACGACGGATAGACGCGATGCCGGCAGCGATCTTCTTAATGCTCCTTCCCTGTTTGGCGTGGATATGTTCTTTAAAATTTCCGATTCGTTTGGTTCGCTATCGACGGATTATCGTTCGGATGCCGCCAAATTGCACCAGTGGACGTTGGTTATTGTCCAGATCTTTGGTAAAAAGGTCAAGTTGTCCTGGGATGTTTCCCGGTTCAAGCGCAAGGTCGTTATCACCGGGGAGGCTCTAGGCCTTTTCAAAATGGAATTGCGTCAGGGCTATCGAATTCTGGCTGATATGCTCAAGCAGGATTCCGTTGAACTGATCATCGATCCCAGAGAACCTCTGACCATCTATTTCGAGGATCAGCGTCAGATCGTACCTTTTGTTCAAGGGAGTGCGAATACAGCAGCCAAGTAAAAGTATCGAGCTGCAGACACAGGGACAATAAAAGCCCCGCGGCATGGTTTCCCCCGCGGGGCTTTTCTTTTTTTTGAGGTTTTAGTGGCAACCATGGTCGATTGGGAATCTTGATCTCCAGTCTTTGCAATAAAATGTGGACATGTTCTTCCGGCTTTGCGACAATGCGCAGGCGTAAAGGATTGCGGTCTTTAACCGGCCTGACCACAGCCATGGTAATCCTTTAGCGGAAGGTAATGGGAATTAAGTTAAAGACCGACCTCTCAAGCAAAAAAGTTTAAAGAAAGTTTAAAGAATGCTTTAATTATTTGGTAATACGATGATAATAATCTCAGGAGGAGTCAAGCCGA
>Ga0247727_10003971_pt1 | contig 32048 bp, 29 predicted proteins | sample WisWelCaveWW1625_FD_202498 | JGI IMG/M metagenome (GOLD analysis project Ga0247727, IMG submission 202498) | Biofilm microbial communities from Wishing Well Cave, Virginia, United States - WW16-25 | ecosystem: Environmental > Aquatic > Deep subsurface > Groundwater > Cave microbial mat | place... | reverse complement strand
GCCACCCCCGCGCGTGAGATAGTACAATGCGCCGTCGGAACTCACATGCAAATCCACAGGGTTTGCAATGCCCGTCGCAAATGCGCTGGAGGTATTTGTTGGAATGTCGTAGCGCCGAATAAAGCCGCTACAGAGATCGGCGAAAAAATAATCGCCTGCATAGTCGGCAGGAAATTGTGCGGTGGTGGGATTGTAAAACGCGCCGCCCACAATCGCGCAGCCGTTGAACGCGCCGCCGCTGTGCGGATATGCCAAGAGGGGATCGCGATAAGCTGCATTCGGTGGATTGCAAAATCCTTCGCAGAGGTCCCAACCATAATTTGAGCCCGCGATGCCATCATTGATTTCTTCCCAAGTGACCGCGCCAACATCATTGAGGAACAGGCGCGTCGTGCCGGGTTGAAACGCGAAGGTGAACGGATTTCGCAAGCCCAATGCCCAAATCGCGCGATTGTCGCCTGTCGCCGTGTTGTAAAACGGATTGTCGGTGGGAATCGTGCCGTCCGCATTGATTCGCAGAATTTTGCCGAGACGGGTGTTGAGCGTTTGCGCGTACGCCGGGACGCCGTTTTCGCCCACCGCGATATACAATTTCCCATCGGGTCCAAAATGGATCGCGCCGCCATTGTGATTGCCCGCGTCCAAGTTTTCGAGTTCAACAATCACCACTTCGCTGTTTGCCGCCGCCACATCGCCCGCTGCCGTAAAGCGACTGACGCGATTGTGACGCGGCGTGGACAGAACGGTGTAATAGACATACACAAATTGATTATTCGCAAAGTTGGGATCCAACGTGATGCCGAGCAAGCCGCGTTCGCCATTGGAATCTGTTGAAACGGTTACAAAGGGAGTGGCGAGCAGCGATCCATTTTTGATCACGCGCAGCGCGCCACCTTCTTGTGTGACAAAGATGCGACCATCGGGCGCGAACTCGAACGCGGTAGGTCCGGTCAGACCGGTTGCGATGAGGGATTCAGTAAATCCGGTCGGCAGGGTTGCGGCATAGACGGGAGAGGCGAGGAGCAGCAAGGTGAAAAGGAGCAACGCGCAGAGGGTAACGCGCGCGCGTCGCAAGAAAAATTGGATCATGGCACCGACTCCTAATTGAATTTACGCGGGGGTGATGTGAGAGCGCGAGGGGCGAACAACGTACACTACGCACAATAACAGGCGCGCCATTGATGCGTCAATGAGACGATTTGGCTGTAAAAAAAAGACACGCTTTGCGTGTCTTTTTTTCATGGCGCGGGCTGGAGCTCGGTAATGCTGCCGATGCCGTTCACTTTCATTTGCCATCGCGAGCCGCGCTGAAAGCGCGCAAACTCGTTTGTATTTTGCGGTTGGTATGTGTACTGTTGTCCGCCCGCATCAAAGATCACGCGATATTCTTCCGCGCGATTGCCTTCGCGTTCACCGGTCGCAAGCGCAAGATTGGGCCAAGTGGGCTGCAAATCCGTGCCGCGCGCAACGAGGGTATTGATCACTGTCCATTGCAAACGCGTGTACGAACAGTATTGTTCCGAAACGCGATACTGACAATCCTGCACTGATTTTGCTGTGCCGTTGCCTTGATCGACCAGATACGGCGTGCCGCACACTTGCGTTGAATTGGGTTCTTGGACATTGGAATAGCGACGCGGCTTTAATTCACAACTCAACACCTTTGCATCATTGGGAATTTGAGCTCGCCAATCCGCCGCGCGCACGGGCGTTTGCGCCATGATCGCAATCGAACGCTGCCACGTCACGCCTGCGACGGTACCGACAAGCTCTGTCGTCCGCCCAAACAAAAAAAACGCGCCCACCGCGCACAAGAGCAGCACGCCGACGATCCCGCCGATCATGAGCGGATTGAATCCGTTCGCGCGCGCGAGGGTTTGTGGAGTTGGCGCGGGCTTTGGTTTTGGTTCGGGACGCTGCAACGACGCGCCGCAATTCGCGCATTTCAACGCGGTGGCGGGATTCATGCTGCCGCAGTTTTGACATTTCACATCGGGCTGCGCGGCATCATCAAACGCGCCCAACACACCGCCTTTGAAACGCGCCTGCGCGCCGGTGAGATCGCCGCCGCATTGTTTACAACTTGTCGCGTTCGCCGCGTTGGGCGTGCCGCAGTACGGACACAAAATATCGGGACCGACGGCGGCAGTTTGAATTTCGCTTCGTCTTTAATCAACTCTTGCTGCGCGGGCAATTCAAATTTGACATCTTTGGGCTGCGCCGCGCCGCACGACGCGCAATGTTTGCGCGTGCCGGGATTGCGCGTGCCGCAATTCGCGCACGTCCATTCGAGTTCGACGTAACCGAGTTCCTGTTGGGTCATTGCCACCTCACAAGCGCGTTAACGGTGCGGTTCTGTGGAGCGATAATCAATGCGCCACAGTTGACCGGGAAATTTGGTGTTGTAATAATCCGCGCCTCTGCCGCGCTCTAAATAATACAATGCGCCGTCGTTGCCGATCTCCAAATCAATCGGATTAAACAAACCCGTTGCAAAAAGGATCGAGTCACCCGCGGTGAGATTCAAGGCGCGAATCCATCCCACACACAAATCCGCGTAAAAATAACGATCAGCGTAATCCGGCGGAAACTGAATTTGTGGGGGTTGATAGAATGTGCCGCCCACAATGGCGCAGCCACTTGCAGAATCTCTGCCGTGTGGGTAACTCAAAAGGGGGTCTTGGAGGTCAGCGCGCGGCGGTTCGCATTTTCCTTCACACACATTCCAGCCATAATTCGCGCCGCCCCTGAGCAAGTTGATTTCTTCCGCCACTTCTTCGCCTACATCGTTGACCAGAATCGTACCTGTGCGCGCATCAAGGGCAAGATTGTAGGGATGGCGGAAACCATACGCGAAAATTTCGGGGCGCGCGTTGGCAGTGTTGACAAAGGGATTGTCTGGCGCGGGCGCGCCCGCGCGCGTGAGCCGAAGCACTTTGCCAAAGAGCGAATCGAGTTGCTGTGGGTCTGGGCTGCGCGCGTCATCTCCGACACTGAGATACAAGTTACCGCGCGCGTCAAACAACGGCGAACCGCCGTGATGATTCGTTAACCCGGAAAACGGCTCGGATTCAAAAAGCGTAACCCGCGAATTGAGCTGTGCCACATTCCCTTGCGCGGTGAAACGGGTCAAACGATTATGGAAGGTGGACGGCGCGGCGTCGTACACATACACCCATTGATTCGTTTCGAAATCGGGATCGAACGCGAGACCGAGCAAACCGTGTTTATAGCCGGGCGCGGTTTCAAGTTCGACGAACGGGCGCGCCAGTAAAACGTTGTTTTCGACAATTCGCACGGCGCCGCGCTGTTCCGTGATAAACAATCGTCCATCGGGCGCAACGGTGAGCGAAGTGGGCTGGGACAAACCCGTTGCAACGAGCGTTTCGCTAAAGCCCGGTGGCAAAGACGTATTCCTACCGAGATACAAGCCCGAGTGCCGCAGGGCAGCGGTCAAGCTAAAGAGGACAAGGAGGAGTAGGGAAACGCGGACAACGAGCTGCCATGTCATAAATTCTCTGTCACAGTAGTACGTCCTATTTTTGGACACAGATTTCTCGATGGAGTTCATCGCCGATGCCACAGACTTTTGGGTTCTTTTTCTGTGTAAATCTGTGAAATCTGTGTCCCGAAGACGAATTTGTGATGTACTGTGTCACAGTACATCACAAATCTGCGATCCACCGCGCAGCTCCCATCGAATTAAATTCGACGTCTCAATAAGGCGTTCTAAAAAACAACGCAAAGAGTGAACATTGTTTGGCGCGCGTTGTTTTTTTTCAATCTTTGTTCAGCCGTTGAATTTAATTCGATGGACGGCGCTTATTTCCACCGCCGCGCGCGCCGCGCGTATGTTATCCTCCGGCGTATCTGTCGAAATCACACAGCCCGCCGCGACGATCAAACCGAACCCGTCCGTCTGCTGAATCGCGTCTTGAATTTGCGCGCGAATCTGATCGGGTGTTCCATCTGCGAGGACACCCCATTCTTCAATGCCGCCCGCCACCGCGCCATGAAACAATTTCTTGCCCTCTCGCAGCGTCGGCGCGGTTTTGCGATCATGCCAATTCACGATTTGCACAGGATATTTGGCGAGCTCCTCAAAATAAATATTTTCGCCGTGAATGTGCAACAAAATAAAATCTACATGACTGCCCAAATGATTGAGCAGCGCGAGATCATTGCTGGTGCCAAACGCGCGCGCTTCGGCGGGCGTCAACACATCGCGGCTCGCCACTTGGGTTGCGAGAAACAACGAATCCGCGCCTGCTTCAATCGAACAATGTGCAAAGTGTTCCATCGTCGTACCGAGATGTTGGAGTGCGTGCAGTACCTCGCTCGGATGCTCGCGCAAATCTTGAATGAGTCGATCTCCCGCCAGAGTGCGCGCACACGACAATGGGGAAAAAATTGTTTGCATGATCGGCACGTCTTTGCCCAAACCTGCGCGGATGCGTTGGATCGCATCGCGTTCGCGTTGCATGATGGGGTGGTCATTGGCAACAGGTTCGATTTTTTTCCAATCCTGCCAAGCGTTGATGACGCGGCGAACATGGGTGCGCGTGCCTTCCCGATTGCCCGCGTCGCGCAACTCGCCACCGTACATTTCGGCGACGTAACTCGCGGCGGGTGTGACTTTGACGAAATCGAAATCATACGCGTTTTGAAATTCGATGACGCGGCGCGCGAGTTTTTCCGCATCGAGATCGTCTATCGGAAAATGCCGCCACAGCGCGATGGGCGGACGATCAACGGTTTGTTTGTGAATGGCGGCGTGGAGGCGTTGGTGTTTGTTCATGGGGAATGTGTAGAGACGTTTCGGTGAAACGTCTCCGCGATGTTGGATGTTGGAAATTATGGTTTGATGCTAAACGCGCGCGCCGAACTCCACGCGCTGCATTTTTGTTTGCTGCACGCGCGGACTTGCCAGAGATATTTTTTATTGCGTTCGAGCGGGGCGGTGGTGTAATGCGATGGAATGTGGCGGCTTTCGACAAGCGGTTGCGTTGGATTGTCCGCCGCGAACAATTTCAACTCGTACTTGCGCGTGCACGCGTCAAAGTTCCAATCGAGGGAAACGCGCGCGCGGTTTAATTGCGCGTTGCGCGCGGGGGAAATGAGTTTTGGCGTGTCGGGCGTTTGCGGGCAGGCGAGCGTGGTTTTTTCAAATTCATACGCGCCAATATCACAGTGAAAGGTTTGTTGACGGCTCTCGCCGCGCTGATCAATGCCAGAGACGGGTTGGACATTGCAGCCAACTCGCGCCGCCGCGCCGATCGCGGGACTCGTTGACGCGAGCGCCATCGTTTGTGTGGGACCGCCGTTATTGGCAAGCGCGCCAAGTTGGGAATCGGTGTTGTTGAGGGAGCTGGACATGGTAAAACCGCACGATGCGCCTGAGTCTATATTGTTGCCCTGATCCATCATGTTGATCGTCTGGCAGTTGCCGCCACTATTTTGCGAGACGATTGTATTTAGAATTGTGGTGTTGCCTTGATTGCTGACGCCGCCGCCACCTAAAGACGCTGCCGAGTTCCCCGCGATGGTGTCATTGATGAGCGTCAACGTGGAAGCCGCGTTGCCAATGCCGCCGCCAAAACCGCCGCCCGCATCATTGTTGTAAAAGGTGCTGTTGACGATGGTGGCGGTGCTGTTAAAGATTGCGAACCCCGCGCCAAAGGAGCCGTTGTTGAGTGTGTTTTGGACAAAGGTGCTGCCCGCAATGGTGGCAACTCCGCCGTTAAAGAGCGCGATGCCGCCGCCGAAACTGGTTGCGGAATTTTGCGAAAGGGTGGTCGTCGCCAGACTCAGTGTGCCGGGATAGCTGACAAAAATTGCGCCGCCTTGTGCGGCTGTGTTTTCGATCAAATTAGAAGTGTTGATATTCACTGCGCCATTCGTTGCAATCGCGCCGCCATTTCCCTCGCCTGCGTTGCCGCCTTGCAAGGTCACATCGTTCAAGGTGAGGATCGCCTGTGCGTTCACTTGAAACAAACGGAACTGCGGCACACCATTCGCCGTCGAACGCGCAATCGTCGAGCCCTTGCCTTCGATGGTGAGATTGCCGGTGATGATCGGCAAACCGTTGCCTGAATTATTTTCTTGTGTCAACAGATACGCATTTGCGCCATTGCAATTCGGCGCAAGCACAATCGCGTCCGCCGCGGCATCCGCGTTGGCAGCCACAATCGCGTTAATCAAATCCGCCGCGTCGCACGTTTGCAAAATCGTGCTGTTCATTGCGCGCGCAAGCTGCGGTTGGGAAACTAGCATGCCAATGCACAACACGCTCAAACTCAATACAAGGCGCGTGATGTTCCAAACGTGAGAAATAAATTGACGCTCCATTGTGTTCTCCGCTTTAATCGTTCTCGATCACCAATGGCGTTTCCGTAATCGTTTCGCCATCCAAAAAATAACCATGCGCTTCGGGCGCGTCGGGATTCATTAGCGTCATAATGAGATACACTGTGCCCGGATAACGCGGCTCTTGTAAATCAGGATCGTACGCGTCGCGCACATCGGTCATGGAAGGAGACGCGCGCGAGACGGGATGCGAATGATAAATTGCAACAATATCGTACCCGTGATCATCCATGTCTTGCATCGCGCGAATTTGATCGATCCCGTCCATGAAATAATTCTTGACGCGATTTTCCGCGACATTTTGGACGGGATAAATTTTTAGCGCGCGCCCCGCTTTGCCGCCGATCATGCCGCACGTTTCGTTGGGCGCGTCGCGGCGCATTTGTTCAAAGAGTTGATCGAGTTGGGATTGAGTCAAAGTCATAAAAAAAACGGTTTGAAAAAATTTTGATTGTTGCACAATCAAAATTTTTTCAAACGCACCACCCTTAGCCCTCAATCCCCGGCACAGGATACTGCAACGCGAACTCGCGCACTTGTGCGCCCACGCGTCGAATCGCCGCGTCATCGCCGATATTGTCAATCACATCCGCGATCCAATCCCCGACTTGGTACATCTCTTCGACGCCCATGCCGCGTGTCGTCAGCGCGGGCGTGCCGAGACGGATACCGCTGGTGACGGTGGCTTTGGCGGTATCGAAAGGAATGAGATTTTTGTTCGCCGTGATCCCCGCGTCTTGCAAACGATTCGCCGCGTCTTTGCCCGTCACGCCGCGCACGCTCACATCCACAAGCAAGAGATGATTGTCGGTGCCGCCGCTGACGACGCGCAAGCCGCGTTCTTGCAAACGTGCGCCCAATGCTTGCGCGTTCTCGATGATGCGCCGCGAGTATTCGACAAATTCGGGCTGCAGTGCTTGATGAAACGCGATGGCTTTGCCCGCAATGACATGCTCGAGCGGACCGCCTTGTGTGCCGGGAAAAATTGCTTTGTCAATCGCTTTCGCTTCGGATTCTTTGGAGAGAATTAAACCGCCGCGCGGACCGCGCAAGGTTTTGTGCGTCGTGCTGGTGACAACATCGGCGTAGGGAACGGGATCGGGATGCAATTTTGCGGCAATGAGACCCGCGATGTGCGCCATGTCCACCATCATTTTCGCGCCGACGAGATCGGAAATCGCGCGCAATCGTTCAAAATCAAATTTGCGCGGATAGGCGGTTGCGCCGCTGACGATCAATTTGGGTTTGTGTTCGAGCGCGAGTTTTTCCACCGCGTCATAATCAATCTGTTCCGTTTTTTGATCCACGCCATAGCCGACAAAATTGTACAATTGCCCCGTCACGTTCACCGGCGCGCCGTGCGTGAGATGTCCGCCCTGTGCGAGCGACAACGCGAGGACGGTGTCGCCCGGCTGCATCAAAGCTACATACGCGGCGAGATTCGCTTGCGAACCGGCGTGCGGCTGCACATTCGCGTGTTCCGCACCAAAGAGTTGCTTCGCGCGCGCAATCGCTAACGATTCCGATGCGTCCACATTTTCACAGCCGTTATAATAGCGTTTGCCCGGATACCCTTCGGCGTATTTGTTCGTCAACACGCTGCCTATCGCTTGCAGCACCGCGCGGCTCGTGTAATTTTCCGACGCGATCAACTCCAATCCTTCGCGTTGGCGTTCTTGTTCGCGTTCGATGATTTCCGCAATTTCGGGGTCAACTTGTTCAATGGACAGATTGCCAAAGCGCGTTAACGGATCCAATTCTCTGAGCATGTAAATTCTCCTTCCCGCGACGGTGAGGGAAATTTTTGGGGATGCGGCGATTATAGCATATCGAATTTATTTTCCCTTTCCCAAGCGATATGCTAGAATCGCGAATGGCAAATCGCGTATCGCAAATCTGAAATCTGAAATCTCAAATCTCAAATTCCTATGATACACAACGTTGAACTCAAATCACTCGTAACCCATTCCGACGAACGCGGTTTTTTTCGCGAATTGATTCGCGTGAATGATCCTATTTTTCAAGAAGGGTTCGGGCAGTGGAGCCACACGCTCACACATCAAGGCGCGGCGAAAGCGTGGCACATTCATCAAGTGCAGGTGGATTGGTGGTATGTGGCGGTTGGCGCAATCAAAGCTGTGTTGTACGATACGCGCGCAGATTCCCCCACGCGCGGCAAACTCCAAGAAATTTTTCTCGGCGAAAATTATCCCGCGCAAATCCTCAAAGTCCCCCCCGGCGTCGCACATGGCTACAAGGTTATTCAAGGTCCGATGCACCTCTTTTACATCACGTCCAACATTTACAATCCAGCTGACGAAGGGCGCATCCTGCACGATGATCCGAGAATTGGGTACGACTGGCACAAGGGACCCGCGATAAAATAAGGGATGAAGGATGAAGGATGAAGAGCGATGTTCTTTGTCGCCTCATCCCTCATCCCTCATCCTTCATCCTTTGATTCTATGAACCGCGTTGAATTTTCTCCCGCTGTGTTGACCAAAGCATTTCGCGCCGCCGAAATTGTGGTGCTGGTCGTGATTGCGGTGTTGTTGATCGCGCTATCCGTTTTTCTCTTGTTCGGCAGCGCGCTTGAATTGTATGCCGCCGTCCTGCAGCAAAATGTCATTACGCAAGCGACCAACATTTTGAACGCGGTGCTGCTCGTGATGATGACGATGGAAATTGTTTATACAGTGACGCTGCAAATTCAAATTCGGCGGCTCGTCCCCGAACCGTTTCTGGTCATCGGCGCGGTCTCTGCTGTGCGGCGTATGCTGATCGTGACGACGAACGCGTCGCAAGTTCCGTCGCATGATATTGAAGCCATTCGAAATACCCTGCTCGAACTCGGCGTGTTGAGCATCATTATTTTTGTCATGATCGTTTCGATCTATATCTTGCGCCGCGCGCCCCCTCCACCCGCGCTGAGTGATCCCGACAAGGATTGAGGGCAAAGTTGCCACGCACTTTCGGAAGTGCGTGGCAACTGAGGTACGCGCGTGAATGACAAAGCGATCACGTTAGGTCATCCTTCGTATGTTTGGAGGTTTGGACAAGACCGCCGCTTGAATATGATTCGCGCGTATTTGGAAATGGGGCATGCGCGCGTTTTGGACATTGGCTGTGGGATTGGAACGTATGTGGAAAAATTTCGCGCGCTGCATGCCAACGCGTTCGGCGTGGACGTGGATCAAGAAAAAGTGGAACGCGGCGCGCGCGAAAAAAAATTAGACACGCTCACTTTGAGCGTGTCCGAAGCATTACCGTTTGCGAGTGATGTTTTCGATGGTGTGCTGCTGCACGAAGTCATTGAGCATGTGAACAATGATCGCGAAACGATTTCAGAAGCGCAGCGCGTCACAAAACGCGGCGGAGTTGTGATTATCTTTGCGCCGAACCGTTTGTACCCGTTCGAGACGCACGGCGCGTATTTTGGCAAACACTATGTGTTTGGCAATATCCCGTTTGTCGGTTATTTGCCCGATGGGTTGAGAAATAAATTTGCGCCGCATGTGCGCGCGTATCGTTCAAGTGAAATGCGCGCGTTATTTGACGGATTGAACGGCGAGATTGTGGCGCATACGCAAGTGTATCCGGGCTATGACAAAATTGCCGCGCGGCGCAAGGAATTGGCAGGATTATTTCGCAATGTGACGTATGCGTTGGAAAATACACCGCTAAAAACTTTTGGATTGTCGCATTTTCTCGTATGGCGAAAAAAAGGATGAAAGATGAAGGATGAAGGATGAGGCGATAAAGAACATCGCTTTTCATCCTTCATTCCTTCATTTCATTCAGGACAAGCACTTCCGCCTTTATCCTTTCTTTTTCATCCTTCATCCTTTATTCCGCGCACCGAAACCCCACGCTAATCGCCTTGCCTGTTGGCTCGAATTTGTTGCGAACATTCACCCGCGAGACTGCCGCGCCAAAGGCAAACATGCCGCCGCGCGTGACGCGTTCCCCCATTTTGCTTTGATCCTCGCGCCCGTCGTTTGCCTGGTACGGATATTTGCTAAAGAGCGAACTCGTCCACTGCCACACATTGCCGACCATATCGTTCAGTGTGTACGGACTCGCGCCCGCGCGATATTTGCTGACGGGTGCAACATCCCCGCCCCCTTTTTCGCCATACGGCGTCTTGTCATTGCCCCATTCGTTGCCCCAGGGATACAAGCGCCCATCCGTGCCGCGCGCCGCTTTTTCCCATTCCGCTTCGGTTGGCAACCGCTTGCCTGCCCATTGGCAATACGCGTTCGCGTCGTCCCACGTCACGAGGACGACGGGGTAGGTGTCGCGTCCTTGAGGATACGCGCGCGTCGCGGCGTCCCAGCTCCACGCTTTCAATTGCGCTAATTCATGATCGGGAACCGCTCGCGTCGGATGCGCGTCGAGGAATTGTTTGTATTGCGCGTTCGTGGCAAGATCGCGGTCAATCCAAAATTCCGCAACGTTGACGAGGTGATCGGGTTTTTCAAACTCGAAACCGCCCGCCGCGGCGTGTTGCTTTTCAATGAGCGCGCGTTCTTGCTCCGCTGTAATGCCCATCCGAAATTCGCCTGCGGGGACGCGCACCATCGTTTTGCCGTCGGTGGGATTCGTGCGCGTTTCTACTTGGGGACCGCACGCCACAAAAACAAAAAGCGTAAAGAGTAAAAAGTAAAGAATTTTTTTCACGGATTTACTTGGCCTGCCGCTTTTAATTCACCCAACAATTTTCTTGCCGTGTCCGCATACCGCAGCGAAAAACGCGGATTCAATTTCAACGCCGTGTCGAGATATTCAATGGCGCGCGGCGTGGCTTGCACTTTGTGATAAATCATGCCCGCGTGAAAATACATAAGCGCATTCTGCGTGCCGAGTCGTAGTGCGTTTCCGATCATGTCTCGCGCAGCGCGATAATCCCCGCGCTGATAGTACGTCCACGCTAACGTATCGGCGACAAAGATGTTGGGGCGTTTTGCATACGCGCCCTTGGCAAGTTCCAACGTCTTGTCCAATTCAATTTGATGATCCGCGTTAAAGAGCGCGAGTTCCGCGTCCGTGTCCACCCCGTTCGCTTGAAACAATTGCTGCATCGCGCCGACGAGCGCGTACTGTTTTTGCGCGTTCACCGCGTCGCCGTTCGCCGCGTACACATCACCGAGCGCGATCACAAATTCGGGCAAGGGAATGGTTTGGATCAAACGCGTGTACGTTTCAATCGCCTGCGCGTAATCGCCCTGCGCCGTGTACACCTTTGCCAATCCCGCGCGCGCGTACGGATACTCGCTCCAATTTTGTAATGCCGCTTGGTACTGACGATGCGCGTTCGCAAAATCCCCTTGCTCAAAAAATAAATTTCCCAGTTGAACCAGCGCCCAGCTGCGCGCTTCGCTGCCCGCGCCGCCCGCCTCCACGGCTGCCTGCATATTTTCAATTGCGCCCGCGCGGTCGCCCAACAATTCGCGCGCGTACGAAACGCGCGCGTAGGAAGATAATGTGGGGCGCGTGTCCACCATCGTTTGGAAATTTTCAAACGCGGCATCATATTCGCCCAGTTCTATTTGCGCGTCGCCGATGACGCCATAGATGCCCGCGTTGTCGGGATTCAACGCGCGCCCGCGTTCGCCCCAGATCAACGCGTCGTGGAAGTGATGACGCGCGAGGGCGAGACCGCCCATGCCGCTGACGGCGGGAAAATTTTTGGAATCAAGCGCGAGGGCTTTTTGAAATGCTTGTTGCGCGCGCGCGTAATTCGAGGGATCGCCGTTTTCGCGGACGCGTTGGAGAAATGCCGCGCCCAAGTACGCCCACGCGTCCGCGTTGTGCGGATTTTTTTCAAGCGACTGCTGCAAACCAATAATGACGCGTTCCGTCGCGTGAAGCGGTGAGCCGCGCCCTTCTTTCGCCGTCGGATCGTACTGCGCCGCGATTTCGTTTGAGGGGTCAGTTTGGGCGAAAAAAAATCGCGCGCCCAGCATACCGAATATAAGCGCGGCGACGATCAACAAAGCAATCCCAATGCTTTTTAGAAAACGCATCGTCCTATCACGCGTAGGGGCAGGGTCATCCTGCCCTCTCCCCCTGCCCCTACGGAACTGCTTATGGAACGTAACCGAAACCGTCAACCGGGGTGACGACATAGGGGAACGTGCCGCCAAACGCATACGGCGCGCCGTTCACGCCATCGCCCAACGCGTTGTTGGGGGAGATGTTGTAGCCGCCGACGAGAACGCCCGCGATGACGCGTTCGGAAATATCCACGACATCATCGGTCAAGCGCCGCCCATTCGGATATCCTTGCAAGTCGCCGCCGATGACACCCATCGTCGAACAACCACTTGTGCAAACCGCAGTGCCGGTGTTGAGCCGCAGCATGTCGGATGCAACCGGGGTGCCTGCGGGACGATTCAACCCGGGGACACCGAGCAAGAGCGCATCTACCAGATCACCGCGCGGCGTGGGGGGAATCGAGACGCCATAGATTGCATTCAACAACACGGCGAGTTCGGGATTCACAACGGGTCCCGCAAAATTCGCCACGTCATCCTTCGGTTTCGACGCGTTGAACTTGTCTTTCATTGCCATTGGAATGACCGCTTCGTTCACGAGCGCGAGCCCGAGACGCGAAACTTGTTTCCATTCTTTCGAGTCAATTTTGCCTTCGGTATCAATTTCTGTGATTTTGCCTTCCGCGCTGGGCAGAACGCGTTTCGCTTTGCGGCTGTTGGTTGCCCAGAAACCGATCACGGGATCGCCCGCTGTCAAGTTGCTGATCGGGACCTGGAGGGCGATGGTTTGAACGCTGAATTGATTGAACAGATTGTAACCGCCGCTGCTGAAATTGTTGCGGATGGAGAGGAGGTCAAAGATCGCGCCGACATCTGCAAAGAACGAGTCGCGGCGTTGACCGGCAAACACTTTGCCCTCACCACCGGGCAGGGTATAGACGGCGGATTGCGCGATAGCTTCATAATTCGCATCGCCGTTGCCGCATCCTTGCGCGGGAATGGTGGGCGCCCAACCGGATTTGAAGGAATGGCAGCCAACATTCGAAGGTGGCACAATCAAACCGCCGATGAGTTTCGTTGTTGTGCCGCCAGCCGATTTCCAAACCGCGTACTGCTGCCGCACGGTGAGTGTTGCATCGGACAAACCGCCGATGGGACCCGTGTTGTACAGGAAGGTGCCGTCATTCAAGATGGTGGTCTTGAATGTGAAATAGTATTTGATGTTTGCTTTGGCATCGCCGTCATTGTCAATGTTAAATTCGTAACGGACATCATCGCCAAAGCGATAGAAATTCGGACCGCCCGCAGGACCTTGATACGGATAATAATTTACAAGCAGTGTAACCGTCGAGGTATCTTCGGGGCTGCGGAACGCGTACACGTCCGTGTGGTCAGCGACGGGGTCTTGGCTGATGAGGGGGGCTTCGCGATGACTCGACGCGTTGGTGTCACGCGTGGCAAATTCCGCCGTCGCGCCCAACAAAAGCGCCAACACCAAAACACCGGCGAGAACAAGTAACTTGTGCATGGGAGAAACTCCTTTGTGGATCGAGATGAAAATTTTTGATCGCTTGCGGCGGGAGGCAGAGGGTCAATGGAAAAACAAAAGCGATTCGTTTTGCAGAACCGCAAAACGAGGGATCGAGTCCCGCGCTCGACTATTTTTTTAGTGGCACTTTAAGTTTGGGCGCACCTCCTTTCCTTTTTGGAAATTCAACTTTTTAACGTGAGCCAGCGATTGCTCTTGCTTTCAAAAAGTTTCCGTTGCGGCACTTGGTCCCACTCCTCTGGAATTTGTGAAACGCGTTCCTTGCCCGATGGAACATGCACGGGCTTGCCGAGTGGGCGCGTGCGGAGCGTCCCATCAAAATAATCCGCAATCCGTTCGCGAATCAATTTTACATACGCGCTTTCTTTTTCCGCACCCATCGCGCGCCGTTGCTGTTTTAGCGCAGCAATCAAAGATGAGCCAGCGCCCGCGTAAGGATCAAACACCCAATCGTTTTCCTCTGTCAAAGCAAGGACGCAGCGTTCAACGAGTTCCACCGGGAATTGGCAGGGATGAATTGTTTTTTCGGGGTGATTCGCTTTTACATTTGGAATCTCCCAAAACGCGTCGTCCCATTCTTGCGCGAGCAGCTCCCAAACATCTGAAGGATTTTTGCCGAGTGGGTTGCCAGAGGGCTTGCCTTTATTGGGACCTTTGAAATGACGTTTGCCCGGATACTTGGACGGGACGCGCACGGAATCAAGATTGAAAACATACTTATCGCTTTTGGTGAACCACAACAAGGTTTCATAGCGCCCTGAAAAGCGGCGTGAGGCATGGAGCCCATGTTCAAAATGCCACACAATCCGATTGCGTAATTTGAGACCGAGTTCGGCAAAAAGCGGATAGTACAAAATGTCCAATGGGATCACTTCACCTGCCTGCACAAAATTTCCCACTTGCCAACACAAACTTCCATCCTCTGCTAGAACGCGCGCGAGCTGTCGAATCGTTTGTTTTTGCGTTTCAAGATACTCGTAGATCGAAACGCGATCTTCGTATGCTTTGCCCAAGTTGTACGGTGGCGATGTAATGATCAAGCGGATGGAATCCTCCGGAATCGTTTGCAGGAGTGAATTCACTTCGCCGTGATACAAAACGATATTGGCGTCGAGTTGAAACGAGTCTGAAACGTTTAGGCGTCGTGTGAACAATGGGGCTGGATTCATATTTGGATGCTTGATCAATTTCCAAGATTATAACAAGCCCTAAATGGTGCGTCAATCGCTTTCGGAATGAATTTTCCAATGAACTTGCGGCTTACAACAAAAAATGGAAGGTCCAAGACCTTCCATATATTTCAATTTTTGGTGTTGCTCGTTTTCGTGTGGCTTGTTTATTGTGCTTGCGCCAGTGTTGCACGCGCCGACTCTGCATAGCGTAATGAGAAATGCGGATTGATTGCCAGCGCGCGTTCGAGATGCTTGCGCGCGTGCGCGTGATCGCCCAACTGAAATGCAATCATGCCCGCGTGATAATACTTGAGCGCGTCCTGCATGCCCAAAGCTAATGCTTTGTTTGAAAATTCTTGCGCGGCGCGATAGTCGCCATTTTGATACAACGCCCATGCCAACACATCAGCGGCAAAAATACCGGGACGCGTTTCGTATGCGGCGCGCGCTTGCGCGACCGTTTCCTTTGGCGCAATGCCGTGATCGGCGTTAAAGAGCGCGAGTTCCAAGTCCGTGTCCACACCATTCGCGTTGTACAGTTGCTGCATCGCGCTGACGAGTTTGTATTGTTTGTCTGCTTCGGCGGTGTTTCCCGCCGCGCGGTACACATCGCCGAGCGCGATCACATATTCAGGAATGGGTATCTGGCGCGACGCTTTTTGATAATTGCGAATCGCGCCCGCGTAATCGCCGCGCGCGGCGCGCACGCGTCCCAGTCCCGCTAACGCGTGAATATAATCGGGATAGAGTTCGAGCGAAGATTTGTACAACTGTTCCGCTTGATCCAATTTGCCGCTGTTGAAATACAAATGTCCCAACTGCACGCGCGCCCAATTCGAAGATTCTGTCGTTTGCAAACCGACGCGCATTGCCATGGACATGGCTTGAATCGCGCCCTTTTGATCGCCCAACAATTCGCGCATGTACGAAATGCGCGCGTAGGAATTGACATCGGGACGCAGCGAAACCATTTTGTCGAACGCTTGACGCGCCGCGTTATAATTTCCCAATTCCACTTGCGCGTCACCGATGATGCCATACGCGAGCCAGTGGCGTTCATTCACGCGCGCGGCGTGTTCGCCGTACGCGAGCGCGTCTTGAAATTCATGTCGCGCTAACGCGAGATTGCCCAGCTGAATGATTGCAAACAAATCGTTGGGATCAGCTAACAATGCTTTCTGTAAAAGCGCGTCCGCGCGCGTATAGTACGACGGATCGCCCGCCTCGCGCACATATTGCAAATACAAACCTGCCAATTCAACTTGCAAACGCGAATTGGATTGATCTTGAGCCAACCGCGCTTGTAAATTTTCGATCTGCGTCAAACTCGAATAAACGGTGGCGTCTTGGGGTGTGAGTGTTGGCGTCGTCGTTTTACGCCACCCCATCGGATCAATGTACCAGATCGCTCCCAAAAGCGCGAGGACGAGAAAAAATTGTAGCGCGTACATGGTGTAGCGCGAGTTAAAAGGATGAACGCGGGACTGCGAAGAATTGTTTTGCATATTTTTGTAGAGACGTTTCGGTGAAACGTCTCTGGCGCTGGTGAAACGTCTCTGGCGCTGGTGAAACATTTTGATAGGTGATGGGCAGTTGCCCCTCACCTATCTTTTCATTACGTTATTTTATTCGTCCGATTCCGCGCCTTCTGCGGGTTTCGGGGGAGCGTTGCCCTTGGTGGCGTGACTGCTGAGATAACCACTCCATGGGTCTGCCATGTAGGGGAACGAATCCAAGCACAAGCGGTCGTTGTAATTCACACCATCGGATAGCTTGTTATTGGGTGCGATGTTGAACGGTGGCGTAAGCACATAGCCGCCTGCCACGACGCGCAGCGCCGCGTCCGTCACATCGTCTTCCAAACGGCGACCATTCGGGAAACCACCCGCATCCCCGGCGAGAACCCCCATGCGTTTCCCGGCGCAAATGCCTGCGGTGGGCGCGATGCCTGTGTTTAAACGCAAGTATTCGGCGGGTGTATAACCGGCGGTCATTTCATTGACACCGGGGATACCCGTCAAGAAAACGGTTTGAATGTCTGTGCGGGGCGGAGGCGGGACTGTGACACCGGGATACAAAACCGGGATCAAGATGCCCAGTTCCGGCGTCAGTACGGATTTGTTGAAAAGGACCCCTACGGGACCGGGATCGGTATAGAGCGCAAAGTCCGATGAGGGATCGAGACCGTTGAACGCATCTTTGAGCGCAAGCGGCATAACCGCTTCGTTCACGAGCGGATTGCCGAGGCGACCCACTTGGACCCAGCCGCCCGAACCTGTCTCGTCGCTAAAGCTGCGCGTAATGGTTGCCGCGCGTTCGGAAGTTGCCCAAACGCCAATGACACAATCGGTATCGCCCGCTGTGCCATCGCATGCGCCAGTCACCAACGCGGTCTTGGGCAATTGCAACGCGGTGGTGTGTGTGTTAAAGCCCGCGACATTATCTTTGCCTGTGGTTGCTTTGAGCGGAATGACATGCGCGGGGTTGAAGGGGCGCAGTCCAGCGAGATCAAAGATCGAACCAATGTCCACAAAGAATGGATCGTCGCGCTGTCCAACAAAGACCGAACCGCCGCCCGTCAAGCCATAAATCGCGGCTGTGCGAAGTGGGGGATACGGTTTGGTGGAGCGTTTGCCGACGTAATCCGGGGGCATCGTCTTGCCTGTCGCGAGGGTCGTCGTCGAACCCGACGCGCAGTCGGTCGCGCCCGGTCCATCATAGCGCACCACATCATACGTCATCCGATAATTATAATTCGGATCACTGAGCGAGCCGATAGGTCCGACGTTGTAGAGGAACGTATTGGGATTTTGAATGGCGGTTGTGAACGTAAAGAGGAAACCGATGTCGCAGATCGCATCGCCATCGTTATCCACTTTGATCCAATAGCGCGCCAGATCGGATTCGTCAAAGTGATAGAAATTCGGACCGCCCGCGGGTTCTTCGAATGGGATCCAGTTGGCGATCAGAGTGACCATTGCTGCATTGTCGGGACTGACAAAGGCGTACACATCTGTCGGATCAACGCTGGGGTCTTTGGAAATGAGCGGCGCTTCGCGATGGCTGGAGCCAACCGCTGTGGATTGAAAGCCCAGCGCAATCGCGCCGAGAACGAGAAACATGAGCGCAACCATAAAAATGGCGCGCGGCGCGGCAGAGCGCAAAAGAGTATTCATATTTACCTTCCTTGGGTTGTTACAAACTCTTGGGATTAACGGGTCCGACGTTGCCGAAAATTTCATCCCCCCTTTCGCGCGCTCGCGTTGTGGACCCAAATCAATGCAAGCCGCAGAATTTTGAAGATTGACTCGCCAGTGGCTACTATGTCGTATTACGAAAGGAGCGGGCGCGCGCATTTAAAAAAATACGCGCGTTTCTTTACTTTAGGACATACGCATGTCATTTCGAGAGTAATGCGATGTCGAGTTGAGTTCCACTCGCATCATCGCCGAAATCTCGGTTTTACCAGCGAGATTTCTCGCAAAGCATGTCCCGAAGGATTGAGGGAACGGCTCGAAAACCTGTCCCGAAGGATTGAGGGATGACAGCTGTGCGCAAGTCCTATACTTAAAATCCCGCGCATTGTAACGGCAAGCAAGGGCGTGCGACAGACCAAAAACTGCTCTCTTTTGGTTCAAAAATTCCTGCGCGAAGGATTTGGTTTTTCGCATGGAAAAAAGAACAGCGAGGCGCTGTGCCCCGATTTTTTGCTGTTTCCAGACCCTAAGGATTTTCAAATCAAATTTGTGATATTCTTCAGCCATGACCGAGCAAAAATATACTGCCGCACAAGCGAACCGCGTCGCATACGATGCGGGCGCGCCGCGCAATTTTCTCTATGGCTCGCCGCATCTGAAACATGCCCAGCTCAGACGCATGTATGCGTCCCTTGCGGCGCGCGTTTATCAGAATGCCCTCCAATCTTCCGCGAGCCCGCGCGTTCTGGACTTGGGCGCGGGGGAAGGATCAGCGACCTTGCCCTTTCTTGAGCTGGGGGCGCGCGTCACGGCAATTGACGTTTCGGCGCGCCATTTGGAATTGCTCCGGGCGAAATGCGCGCGGTTTCATGACCGCCTTGAAATTCGCTGCGAAGAGATCGAGGACACGCTTGAAACAAATGAGCGGTACGACATTGTGCTCATCATTTCCACCCTGCATCATATCGAAAACTACACCGCTGCCCTTCACCGTGTTGTTTCATTGCTCGCCCCGCGCGGTCAAATTTTTTCGTTCCAAGATCCATTACGCTATGACACCCTTTCCCTGTGGAACAAAATGTTTAGCGCAGTTGCCTATGGCTCTTGGCGCGCGTTCAAGGCGGACGCGTGGGGTGGAGTAAAACGAAAGATGCGCCGCGCGCGGGGCATTTATCACGCCGATTCGCTTGCGGATAGCGCCGAATTTCATATTGTTCGGAATGGCGTTGATCAAAATGCCGTCCTCGCACAATTACGACAGGATGGCTTCGATTCCGAACTCATCTCGTATTTCAGCACGCAAAGCTGTTTCTTTCAACCGCTTGGCACGATGCTGGGTTGCAAGAATACGTTTGCGGTGCTTGCGCGCAAAACATAGACTTGCGAATTTCAATTTCGTTTGTGGTCGCATCGCCCCTTGTGGGCGTCCCATCGAGCGAAAACGCGCACAAGACCAAAAACGCGCACAAGGCGCTATGCTACATTCCACCAATGAATTGGAAATGCGCTCCAACGGTTTTGTTTCGTTTGAACACAAAACGGCGTTCCATTGGGAACGCCGTTTCTTGATTCGATCTTGGTTAATTTTCCGCGCGCAGCCGATCATTCAATTGTTCGCGCACCTCGCGCTCTTGAAACGCGCCGTACATCACTTGCGTTACCATTTTTGCATCGGGCTTGTTAACCCCGCGCATCATCGAACATAAATGCTGTCCCGTGACGATCACGGCGACGCCGCGCGGATGAAGCAGTTCTTGGAGAAAATCCGCGATCTCGTGCGTCATTTTTTCTTGTAATTGCAAACGCCGCGCGTACATGTCCACAATGCGCGGAATTTTGGAGAGTCCCAACACTTGCCCTTCGGGAATGTACGCCACATGCGCTTTGCCAAAAAAAGGGAGCAGGTGGTGCTCACAGAGTGAAAAAAAATCAATGTCCTTGACCACCACCATATCGTGATATTCCGTGTCAAAGAACGCGTCATTGATCAACGCAGCCGGATCAACATTGTAACCCGCGAGCAATTCATCATACGCGCGCGCGACGCGTTCGGGCGTTTTCAATAAACCTTCGCGTGTCGGGTCCTCACCCACATTCAACAAAATGGTTCGCACCGCGTCCGCAATCGCCGCGTGCGCGGGGTCCAGGTCGGGCGCAACGTGCATTTCAGGCAAATGACGCGGTCTTTCAAATTCAGGCATCGGTTTGCCCCATTCGTCATCGTTGTACCCGCGTGCGTTGGAACCATTATGTTCTGACATCATTGCTCGCTCCTTGATCGGACTCTTGATAAATTCCTGAACTTGCGCGCTCAGTGCCTCCACTTCCACCATTTCCCCGGGTTTGGCACGCACTCGACACGCGAGTTCCGCCAAAGTGGGTCCGTCGGGCGGAATTACATAATCGGGATTTACATGCGCCAACGCGCGCGCCATAAACGCGCGCTCAAAAATATCGGGATCGGGAATTTTCAATGTGCCGTCGTCCAACGTGATTTCACCATACAACACCAGATCGAGATCAATCGGACGCGGCGCGTATTTATTTTCCGTGCGGACGCGCCCCATTTCGCGTTCAAGCTCGCGCAGCGCGTTCCGCAGCGCGTGCGGCAACAATTCCGTATCGAGCCGCACCGCGCCATTGTAAAAACGCGGCGTCGTTTCATCGCCGCCCAGCGCGGGCGTATCGTACACCGGGGAAACCGCGACGAGCTTGCCCAACGCGCGCAAGCGTCTTACCGCTTCGAGATAATTGGTTTCACGCTTGATATTCGAGCCGATAAAAATATATGCGTCATTCATAGTTTTCTGTAGGGCGATTTGTTGCGAACACAGTTCGCGCAATCGCCCTACGCACCCCGCGCCCGTGTAATTGTCACGCCGACCGAACGGGCGAAACGCAGCGCGCCCGGTTTTTCCAAACCGACTTGGACTTGGCGTACGCGTTCGTCGCGCAAACAAATTTCCGCGATGCGTTCCACCAAACGTTCTACTAAAAAATACGCCGACGCTTCGACATGCTCGATAATTTGTTTGGTCACGGTGCGATAATTCACCGCATCGTCAATATTGTCACTGCGCGCGGCAGGACGCGTATCCGCCCACATCACGATATTGATCAAAACATCTTGCTTGTTATTGCGCTCCGATTCATTGATGCCGACAATACAGCGCAATAACAAATCGTGAATTTCGATGCGGTCCAATTGGTCAACCATCTTGGCAATTAGTCGCCTCAAAGTTGGATTTGTTACGTTCTGTTTAAGGCAAGTTTAAGCGCAAGCTATGTGTAGATAATACGCCCGTTGCCACGCGCGCACATTTGCAAGTGCGTGGCATCTCAATTTCTACAATTATTCCAGCGTCTTTTCGAGCGTCGCATACGTTGGTTCGCTGAATCCTTCATGCGTTTCGTATTGGAGAAAGCGGTAACCGCGTCGTTCGTACATGGCGCGGTTTTCGGTCAGCGCGATTCGGACGCCCAACCGCACGCGCAAAATGTTTTCGGCGCGCGCTTGATTTTCAACATACGCGATCAGTGCGCTCGCAATGCCCTGTCTGCGAAATTCAGGCGGCACGCTTAAACGCCCCAGATAAAAATGGTCATGCTCATTTTTGTACATCACACAGCCCACCGCTTGCCCCGCGCGTTCGGCGATCACCCAGCGCTCGGTGTTCATTTTTTCGCGCGCGCTCTGCACCGTTTCTTTGTGAACACCTGACGGTGGCGTCAATACACCGCGATATTCCTCAAACGCGCGCTGCCGCAAATCCAAAAGCAGCGGCGCGTCGTTCTCGTTCGCCTCGCGAAAAACCAATGCGCTCATGGTAGAATTATACGCGTTTCCCCCTACAACTCTATTGCGCGCAGCGCTTTCGCGCTTTAGAATCGCGGGATGAAGATTTTTCGATTTGTATTTTATCCTACGATCCTGTGTGCGCTCTTGCTCCTTGCGCCGCCCCTCGCCGCGCAGCCGCGCGCGCAAGATTTCACACATCACATTTTCTTGCCCCTCGTCACCACGACGAGCTGCGAAAATATCGCGGGGGAAACATATAGTACGCTGGTGGTGAATCCACCGCCGACGGATCGTCCAGCTGAACAACACGCGGATTTGAATCTCGCGTTGCGGAGTTACGTTGCGACAACAGGGACGCTAGGGCTGGTGGATTACGGCGGTAACACGGATAACAACGCGCCAAAACTTTATTCGTTGTTCGCGGACAATCGCGTGCCGATTTTTTCAAGTGTGTCACAAGTGTATCATTGGAATTGGGATACGAATAGTCGCGGCGATCTGATTACCGATCCGCCTGTGACGCTGGCGGGGATGAGTGTGACGCCGAACGAAATTTTGCGCGTGCCGAAATCGGAATACAACATTGGAACGAGTGTGACGCGTCCCGCGCACGGATTTTTTATTGATGCGCCACAAGATGATTCAAACAAATACGAAGTGTTGGTCTTGTACGCGGCAGCGCAGCGCATTACGCTAAAATATACGCGCGAGGATAATGTGGTAAATGGATATACAATCCATGTCGAACAAATTTGCGTTGCGCCCGCGTTATTGGATTTGTATACTACGTGGAATCAAAACAGGCGCGCGCAGTTGCCCGCGTTGAAACAGGGGCAAGGATTTGGGCGCGCGTTGGGAAATGAAATCGGCGTTGTGATTCGGGACAGCGGGACGTTTCTGGATCCGCGTTCCAAAAAAGATTGGTGGTAAAAGAGCTTTTCGACAGAATTAACAAAATTAACAGATTTTGGTTTTAATTCTGTTAATCCTGTTAATTCTGTCGGTTTAGAATTATGCCAGACGCAAAACGAAAATTTGGTTTTGAGACGCGGATGCTGCACGCGGGACACATTCCCGATGCGGTGACGGGCGCGCGCGCGGTGCCGATTTATCAGACGACTTCGTATGTGTTTGAGGACACGGACAAAGCCGCGCAGTTGTTTGAACTGAAACAGTACGGCAACATTTATACGCGCATCAACAATCCCACGACAGCTGTGTTTGAAGAACGGATCGCGTCATTGGAAAACGCGACGGGCGCGGTGGCGACGGCGAGTGGCATGGCGGCGCAATTTACGACCATGATGACACTGCTGAACCCGGGCGATGAAATTGTTTCGTCATCGCATTTGTACGGCGGAACGATGACGCAGTTCACGCACACGTTCAAAAAGTTGGGCGTCAAGGCGCACTTTGTTGATCCGACAGATATTGAAAATTGGGCGGCGGCGATTACGCCCAAGACACGCGCGTGGTATGGCGAGACGATTGGCAATCCACAAGGGAGTATTCTCGATCTGGAAGCGTTGGCAGATTTAGCTCACGCGCACAACATTCCATTGATCGTGGACTCTACGTTTGCGACGCCGTACTTGTGCCGCCCGATGGATTGGGGCGCGGACATTGTGGTACATTCCGCGACAAAGTTTATTGGCGGTCACGGCAGTTCCATCGCGGGCGTGGTGTTGGATTCAGGCAAATTTGATTTCAGTTCGTTCGCGACGATTGCGGATCCTGATCCCGCGTATCACGAATTGAAATTTTATGAAACGTTTGGGCATTATGGGTTCTTGATGAAGGCGCGCGCGGTGACGGTGCGCGACACGGGCGGCGCGTTATCGCCGTTCAACGCGTTTCTGTTGATTCAAGGGTTGGAAACGTTATCGGTGCGAATGGATCGCCATGTCAACAACGCGTTGGCGATCGCAAAATTTTTGAGCGAGCATCCAAAAGTCGAATGGGTCGCGTACGCGGGTTTGCCAAATAATCGTTATCACGCGCTGGCGCAAAAGTATTTGCCGCAAGGCGCGGGCGCGGTTTTTACATTTGGCATCAAGTCAAGCAACCCGCGCCGCGCGGGCAAGGAATTTATCGAGGGGCTGCATCTCTTTTCGCATTTGGCGAATGTGGGCGATGCGCGCAGTTTGGTGATTCATCCCGGCTCGACGACGCATCAACAATTGTCGGACGCGGAATTGGAAGCGGCGGGCGTGAGCGCGGGGATGATTCGATTATCCATCGGTTTGGAGACGACAGAGGATTTATTATGGGACCTGGATCAGAGCTTGCAAGCGACATCCGCTTGAACACCCTTTTGAATGAATCGGATCGCGCAAAATTTCAAGACGCGGTGATGATTCGCAAAATTTTGAATACAAGCAAAACGATCGCGATTGTGGGGCTTTCGCCGAACAGCGCGCGCGCGAGTCATTTCGTTGGCACGTATCTCGCATCGGAAGGTTACCGCGTGATTCCCGTGAATCCGCGCGCGACGGAAATTTTTGGCGAAAAGGCGTATCCCGATTTGTTGAGTATCCCGTTCGCGATTGATTTGGTGGATGTGTTTCGCAATCCTGACGAATGTGTTGATGTGGCAAAGCAAGCGGTACAGATTCGCGCAAAGGCGTTCTGGCTGCAATTACGCGTGGTGAATTTCGATGCCGCGCGCATTGCGGAAGCGGGCGGCTTACAAGTGGTGATGGATCGCTGCGTCAAGATGGAACACGGGCGCTACACGGGTTCGCTGCATTGGGTTGGGATGAATACGGAATTGATTAGCGCGCGGCGGGGGCAGAGGTATATTTAGGTTGGATTGAACGTGCCACGCATTTCCAAAATGCGTGGCACGTTCAATCCAACGGTTTCGGCGGAATGATACACAAAAAAGAAAATGGCTCATCGCCTAAATTTTCAAATTGATGCCATTCCATCGAAGGGATATAAATCACGTCGCCCATGTCCACAATTTCAAAATTTTCACCGAGCATGACGCGCGCGCGTCCACTCATCACCATTACGCCGTGATCGTGCGCGTGTTGATCGAGACTGGAAAAACCGCGCGGGGGAATGGTGAAATAGCGCATTTCAAAATTGTGCGCGCCTTCGGCGTGTCCGATTAGAACTTGTTTGGTGGCTTGGTTGGAGGTGTACTTTTGAATCTCAACCGCTTCCCATAACCAATTTTTTTCGTGGGGGTGGCGGCGGTGAATGATGCCCATGGAGATGCTCCTTTGAAAAGGTACGACAAATTTGAAATTTGTCGTAACGCAAAGGCGTGCGAAGGAAAACCCATCCCTTGCGCGTGAGATTATACTTTTGTTTTTCGTTGTCGTGTCAACGAATAGGAAACGAATAAACGAATGAAGACCGTACGCGATGAAACCTTTATCTCATGTTACGCGTGTCATTTCGAGGGTAGCGAGAAATCTCGGTTTTGCCAACACGAGATTTCTCGCAAAGGCGGCTCGAAATGACAATTCTCCGCAACATGAATTTTGTTTCAGTTGATGTGGAAGCATCAGGACCCGTACCGGGGGAGTATAGTATGTTGTCGCTCGGCGCGTGTGTTGTCGGCGCGGCGGAACAAAATTTTTATGTGGAATTGAAACCGATCACGAAAAATTTTGACGTGCAAGCATTGAGCGTTGCGGGGTTTGATTTGGAACAACTCGCGCGGGATGGAACGGAACCCGCGCGCGCGATGCAAGATTTTGCGACGTGGCTCAAACAGGTGACGCCGCGCGACGAGACGCCGATTTTTTGCGCGTATCCGTTGGCGTTCGATTGGATGTTTGTGGCGTACTATTTTCATCGCTTTCTGGGGCGCAATCCGTTCGGCTACAGCGGCTTTGATTTCAAATCGTATTATATGGGATTGACGGGCGAGCGTTGGGATGAAATTTTGCTCAAGCAAAAATTTCCGCTGGAACAAGATTTGACGCACAACGCGCGTGAGGACGCCATCGCGCAGGCAAAATTGTTGGAGCAAATGATTGACTATGCAAACGAACGACGCAGCAAGCGTTCAAGTTAATGAAATTGTAAATGCGGCGCAGCAGGTTGGCGTCGAAGTGAACGCGCGCGAGGCGGCACAGTGGATTGTGGCGATGTCGCGCGCGGAACGCGAAAACGCGATAGCACACGACGCGCACGCAGGCATTTTTGGACATCGCATCGCGTTGTTGGATTTTGACGCGGACGATTTGAATTATTTTCGGCGGCTCGCCAAACACATTCGCGTCGTCGCGCATCCAAATGTCGAATCCGCGATTGCGATTTCGGGCAGCGCGGCGCAAGGGCATGTGCAATTGTTCCCCGGCGATTGCGATTTTTTTGAACGCGTCAACATTCACGCGCCTGATATGCAAACGGCGAAAAAAATTATGCGCGAGATTTTGCGCGCGACGGCATTGCGCGCGTTTGCGGAACCCGACATTGTTTTGATTGAGGCGAACATGGGCGCGTACACGCAAGCGGTACGGGAACGCGGACAACCCCGCGCGGCTGGTGACTCGATTACGTGGACGCCGCAAGATGTGTTGAATGGGTTTATTGAGGTTGAACGTAGAGACGTTTCGGTGAAACGTCTCTCTGGGGACGCGTTGAAAATAAATTGGGACGGCGCGGAAGCGGGCAAGGGGTGGACGTATCTCGGCTGGATTGTGGCAGACCGCGAACGCGGGCGCATCGCGTTGGCGAGTAACATGCTGGATGTGACGTGGCAAGCGCCCGATGGGACAATCACTTCGCTCGATGGCACGATTGATCCCGTCTTTCAAGAAATTTATTTGGAGGCGAGCGAACTGCCGATCTTTACAAAATTGGCGCGCGAGGTGACGCCTGACGCGCTTGATGGTTACAAAAATATGATGCGCTCGCAAGTCGCGCATTACACGCACGCGGAACCGAATTACGGAAAGGCATGCAAGCGTTTGTACAATTTATTTCGCTTGACGGATCAATTGGAAGCCGCCGCGTATGTGCGCGAATTGTTTGATGAACCCGTCGCGTGTTTGTACCAAGTGCCAGGTTTGCTCGAAGCGGCGGAGATTGCGTTACGCGATCCGCGCGCGGAGATTGATCGCGCGACGGTATTGAAACAAATTGATTTGGTGATGGAGCATGTCAAGAACGCGACGGAAGGCAAAGACGAAGCGCGGATTTTGGCAGAGTTAGCGCGTTTGAAAAAGGATGTGCTGCGCGAATCACCGGGTTCGGATTGGGACGAAATTCTTAACGAGGTGCGGAAACGCTGCGCGGAAATTGTGAATGAGTTTTTTCGCGCGCGGTTGATGGGGTATGCGGTGGTGAGGGAGTTTTTGGAGGGGTTGTCCGCAGAATGAAATTCAGCGGCAAACGGAGCGAAGAAAGAGGACAACGAACGCCGTAGTTTTCAAAACTACGGCAAACGAAGGAAAGAAAGAAACCAACAAAAGAGATTGCAACATTCGCTAGGTGCTTTTGTTCTTTTGTTTGCCGTTTATTTTCAATCAACGGTTCGCGCGCTGGCTATCCGCTTATCTGTTTATCCGTTACCCTATCCGTTGGCATCTTCACCGCGTCCTCAAACCTCTCAATCTCTTGTTTGAAAATACACAGCCAACGGATTTGAAAGCGGATAAGCGGATGCGCGCGGACTATCCGTTTATCCGTTACCTCATCCGTTGGCAGCTCCCCCACCACGCGCCAACTTCCACTGTACTACAAAACCTCTTTTTCAAATCGCGTAATCTCTCCCCGTATTATATCCAAACTCGCGCGCCAAAACTCTGGCGTCCGAATCTCGATGCCAAAGCGTGACGCCAACGTTGCCGCGTCCGCCATGCCCGTTGATGACAACAGATCATCGTACCCCTTTTTGAAAGCGTTGGGGTCGGCTTGATAGCGCGCGTACAAACCCAGACCGAACAACAAACCGAACATGTACGGAAAATTATAGAACGAACGCTCCGCGCTGTAATAATGCGGCTTTACTGCCCACATGAACGGATGCAACGTTTCAGCATCGAGTCCGTCGCCATACGTTTCTTTTTGCGCGTCGAGCATCAACGCGTTCAATTCCTCCACCGACAATTCGCGCGCAATGCGTCCATCAAACACGCTGCGCTCAAACAAAAAGCGGCTCGAAATATCCACGACGACTTGGCACGAACCTTGCAGCGACGATTCCAAAATCGCCAGCCGTTCCGCGCCCTCTGTTTCGCGCAATGCACCTTCACGCACAATCGTCTCGCAAAAAATACTCGCGGTTTCAGCGAGCGTCATCGGGGTGCTTTTTTGAATCGCCGTGCGTTCCGCCTTGACGAGATTGTGATACGCGTGACCGAGTTCGTGCGCCAGCGTGCTCATGCCGCCATACGCGGGTTTGTAATTCGAGAGGACGCGCGATTCCTCCCCGCGCACCGACATACAAAACGCGCCGTCGCGTTTCCCCATGCGCGGTTCCGCGTCAATCCACTGTTCATCAAACGCGCGCCGCGCCAATTCCTGCATCTTGCTCGAATACGTTCCAAAATTTGTCAAAATAAACTCGCGCGCGTCGTCGTATTCCCACACGCGCGTTCCTTCGCCCAATGGCGCGAACATGTCGTACCACGCGAGGTGTTCCAATTTCAACGCGCGCGCTTTCGCTTTGAGATAACGGCGAAAATCGGGAAACGATTCCCGCGCAGCTGTCATCATCGCGTCAAGCGTTTGGCGATCAATCGCCGTATCGTGAATCGTTTCATCCAACGCGCTCTCCCAACCGCGTCGTTTCGTTAAGGTATTGACTTGTCCTTTGATGCTGTTTAGCGCAGCGGCGAGGGGAACGGAATGTTCTTGCCACGCAGCGAGTTCGGCATGATACGCGTGCTCGCGCACCTCACGGCGCGAATCATAAGCGAGGTTTCGTACCGCGCTCATTGGCATTGCTTTCGTTTCCCCGTTAATTTCCACATCCACCATGATTTGTGACGAGACGTTGCCGTGCAATTTTCCCCACGCGCTCGCGCCCGTCACGCCCAATTCCGCCGCAAGTTCTTCTTCGGGCGGCGACATTTGATGCTGTGCTTCAATTTTCGCGCGCTGCATCGCGTATTCGTGTTCACGCGCGCTTTCAGAATTTTCAATCAACGCGTCCACGTCGAGCGAACCAATCCACGCGACGAAACGCGTGCCGAGTTTCGAAAGCGTTACACTCTGTTGTTGCAGTGTCGAGTATTTTGCTTGCGCCAGCGTGTTGCGCGAATCGGTGGTGACAAAGGAACTGATGTACGAGAAAACCGTCGTGAGCGCGTCTAGCGTGGCGTTGTATTGCGTCATCACGGTATCGAATGTTTGCACCGTGTTTGCATCCGTTACTGCCTTGTCCGTGCGTTCGATCTTGTGCGTGTCAAATAATTTTTCAAGCGCGTGGATTTGCGCGACGACGCGCGTGAATCCTTCCTCAAATTCGGATGATTCGAGCGAAGGGTAGATGTTGGTGAGGTCCCAGTGGGGTAATGGCATATCGCGTATCGCGTATGGCTTATCGCGAATGGCTTATCGCTTTGGCGAAGGGTGCCGCGTGCGATATGCGATTGGCGATAAGCCATTCGCGTTTACAAAAATCTTCGCAGCACCCCCAACACCTTCCCATACGCGTTCGTCAGCAGCGGTGACCAACTCGAGGTGGGCAGGATCGGCGGAAAGGAGGTGATGCCGGGTTGATCGAACGAATTGTTCGCGCCCGAACCATCCCAAATAATATCTACTGCTGGAAAACCAAATTTTTTCGCGGCGGGATGCGCGTCAAAAGCGTTGTTGGAAAAGGTGTTGCCGTGGATGCGATTGTTCTCTGGTTCGGTGCCGACATCAAACGCGGTGCGATCACTGAAAAAGGTGTGGAGCGAAACAAGCGCGATGCCCGCCGAACGATGATCGCGAATTTCGTTCGCGGTGATTTCGGTAGAATCAGGACCGAGAAGCACGATGCCGATGCCCGGCGGAACCTGTGAAACGATGCTGCCTTCTTTGCCAAAATTTTCGAGATTGTTGGCAATGATGCGATTGTTCCGCACAATGTTGTGCGACGTTTCTTTGCGCGCGAGATCGGGCAAAACGAAAACGAGCAAGCCCGCCGTGTTGTCGTGCAAATAATTATTTTCTGCCACCGCGTTAGACGTATTTTCGATTTCAAGACCCGTCACGTTGCCGTATGCTTCATTATTTCGCATCACCACACCATCGGATTGTCCGACGTACAACGCCGCGTCACTCGATCCGGTGACGACATTGTTTTCGAGCAAAACATTTTTCGAGTGAATCGGGAACAAGCCGTACTCGCCGGTGTTTTCCGCGAAAATGTTTCGCATCACGACGCCATCGGGACCATTCGTGAGAATCCCATTCGCTTGATAATTTTTGACATGCAAATTTTCGACGGTGAAATTATCGCCGCACGCAATCACGCCGTTCCCGATTTGTCCCTGCCCGTCGAGAATCGGACGCGTTGTGCCATCCATCTGCCCGCGCAGTGTGATGTTGTTGCGTTTGATGACGACGCCTTCGTTATACGTTCCGGGCATAATGATGACGGTATCGCCCGGACGCGCTTGGTCAATCACCGCTTGAATTTTTGCGCCCGCGTTGACGGTGATGGTTTTTGGATCGCTGACGACAGGTTGATTTTCCACCGCGCACGTTGGTGTACGATCCTCGCGCGCTTGTGCACCGCCTGTCGGACCATCTTGCCCCGGTGGCAGCACAAGATAAATCAAACAGGCGAGAATAAGAACGACTGGAATGAAGAGGAGCAGTTTGCGATTTGGCATGTGTCACCTTCGACTCGCGCGCGCCGCTGGATTTGGAATCCAGCGTGGATTGCAAATCCACGCGCGCGCGCGGGAAGCTATATTCTTACGTACGCGTCACCAGACGCGCCGCCAACACCGGCGGAAATTCGTGATAATTCAACCACGATGCCCAACGCGGGCTGGTCTGATCTGTCGGCAAACGCGGTTCGAGCAAACCATCCAACACAAGCCCCGCGCGAAATGCCTCGCCCAACAATTCTTGCAACGGACGATGAAAATAAAATTGCGCGGCGGGCTGCCCGATGATGGCGAGACCTTGAAACGCGCCCGATCCCAAATAGCGCGCGAGTTTGAGTGCGTGGCGTTCGACAATCGCGCCCTCTTCATCGCGCGATTCAGCAACGAACGTTGGGTTGTTAGAATTGAAACAGGGATGCTGTGTGGAAAATAAAAAGCGTCCGCGCGGTTTTAGCAAGTGCGGAATAGCTGTGAAAAGGGGCGCGATAGTGTGCATATCCATAATTGCCATGTTCGACACCACCGCGTCAAATTCATGCGTGCCCAACGCGCGCAATTCTTTTTCGTCCGTCGCATCTAAAACGCGATATTCGATTTGATCGTTAAGAGGTTCGGTGTGCGCTCGCGCTCGTTCGATCATGTTCGGACTAAAATCGGTTGCACTCACATTCGCGCCGAGCGATGCAAGTTTGCGCGCGAATTGTCCATTGCCGCACGCGAATTCGAGAACGCGTTCGCCGCGTTGAATGTCGAGCAATTCTAAAACAGCGGGTTCAACAAGTTGCAAATGAAACGCGTTACCTTCGCCCATGCGTTCATCCCAAAATGCCGCGTTCGTGTCCCATGCCGCGCGCACCGCGTCGCTCGTCACACCAAAATTCGTTTCTGCCATGCGTTCCATTCTACCCGAAACGAGGCGCGTGACAATAGCCCTCACAGCTCTGCGCAGGGCTTTTGCAAAGTCAGGTTGGAGAGGTCGTAAAGAGTTTCAACGCCTCTGGAATGTGTGCGGCGTACCTGCGGCGCGCGGCGGGTACATTCTTCACCTTGCGGCGTAGCAACACCCCGAGCAGCAAATTGTTGAGCGTCGCCAAGACCTGCGGTGCGTGCCCGCGGCGGACTTGACACCAATCTTCGCGCAAGGTCGCATCGCGCCGATAGTGCAACTGATTCTCGA
>Ga0247727_10003970_pt1 | contig 32053 bp, 32 predicted proteins | sample WisWelCaveWW1625_FD_202498 | JGI IMG/M metagenome (GOLD analysis project Ga0247727, IMG submission 202498) | Biofilm microbial communities from Wishing Well Cave, Virginia, United States - WW16-25 | ecosystem: Environmental > Aquatic > Deep subsurface > Groundwater > Cave microbial mat | place... | reverse complement strand
TGCTCGAAGCCTCGCACTTCATCGAAACCATCGAGAAGCGCCAGGGGCTGAAAGTCGCCTGCCCGGAGGAGATCGCCTACCGCCAGGGCTACATCAGCGCGCGCCAGCTGAAGGCGCTGGCCCGCCCGCTCGCCAGGAGCGGCTACGGCGAGTACCTGCTGCGCGTGCTCGCCGAAAAAGTATTCTGATGCAGGTCGTGCGCACGGAAATTCCCGAGGTGCTGCTCCTCGAGCCAAAAGTGTTCGGCGACGAGCGCGGGTTTTTCTTCGAGTCCTACAACCGGCGCGCGTTCCAGAAGGCCACCGGGCTGGCGGTGGAGTTCGTGCAGGACAACCACTCGCGCTCGGGAAAGAACGTGCTGCGCGGCCTGCACTACCAGATCCAGCAAGCGCAGGGAAAGCTGGTGCGCGTGATCGCGGGCGAAATCTGGGACGTGGCGGTCGACCTGCGCAGGAGCTCGCCGACCTTCGGCAAGTCGGTGGGATTCGCGCTGACCGCGGAATCGAAGCGCACGGCGTGGATCCCGGCGGGGTTCGCGCACGGGTTCCTCGTGGTGTCGGAGTCGGCCGAGGTGCTGTACAAGGCGACGGACTATTACGCGCCGGAGCACGAGCGCACGCTGCTGTGGAGCGATCCGGCGCTGGGGATCCAGTGGCCGTTGGAAGGCGAGCCGGTGATTGCGGCGAAGGACCGCGCAGGGACGCCGCTCGAGCTGTCTGAGCTGTTCTCCTAGATATAATTCAAAGTCTTAACGGCAACCTAGCGATGCACGCCCAAACATACTTCCAGGAAGTCTCCAAGGTGGCGCAGATGATCGATTTGCAGGCGATCGAGCGCTTGGCAGTCGAGCTGGCGGCATTGCGCGAGCGCGGCGGCCGCCTGTTCTTGCTCGGCGTGGGCGGCAGCGCCGGTAATTGCGGGCACGCGGTCAACGATTTCAGGAAGCTGTGCGGCATCGAAGCCTATGCGCCGACCGACAACGTCTCCGAGCTGACAGCGCGCACCAATGACGAGGGCTGGGATACAGTGTTCTCGGCCTGGTTGCGCACGAGCCGGGCCAACGAAAAGGACGCGGTGCTCGTGTTTTCCGTGGGCGGCGGCAACATGGAAAGGAATGTCAGCCCGAACATCGTTGCCGGACTGAAAGAGGCCAAGCTGCGCGGCCTGAAGGTGTTCGGCGTCGTCGGCCGCGACGGGGGCTATACCAAACAGGTCGGGGATTGCGTGGTGGTGGTGCCGACCGTGGATCCTTCCCGCGTTACGCCGCATACGGAGGCCTTTCAGGCCGTGGTATGGCATTGCCTGGTGTCACATCCGGCGTTGCAGCAAATCCCGACGAAGTGGTGATCGGCCCGCGGCGGGCGGTATTTCTCGACCGAGACGGGGTGATCAACCGGGCGGTCGTACGGGATGGCAAGCCCTATCCGCCCGACACGCTGGGCGAACTGGTGATTTTGCCTGGGGTTGCACAGGCCCTGCTTCGCCTGAGAAGCACCGGATTCCTCAATGTCGTCGTGACCAACCAGCCCGACGTGGCGACGGGCCGGCAGACGCGTGCGACCGTCGATGCGATGAACGCCCGGCTGCTCCAGGAGCTTGCGCTCGACGCGATCAAGGTTTGCTTCCACGCCGAAGCCGATGGCTGCGCGTGCCGCAAACCCAAGCCCGGAATGCTGCTCGATGCGGCGCGGGAGCTGGGCATCAGCTTGCCAAATAGCTTCATGATCGGAGACCGCTGGAGGGACGTCGCCGCAGGTCAGGCGGCGGGCTGCCGCTGCTATTTTCTCGACTACAAATACGCCGAGCGCCGGCCCGAGCAGCCCTACGCTACGGTAGAATCGCTGGCCAACTCGGTCGACCGGATTCTCGGATCGACGGGCGGTTTCTAGCGAGGAAGCCTAGATGAGCAAGGCCCACGGTCTCAAGGTAAAGCTGTTCGCCGACGGCGCCGACCTTTACGGCATGAAAGAGATGGCCGCGAATCCGCAGATCAAGGGGTTCACGACCAACCCGACGCTAATGCGCAAGGCGGGGATCGCCAACTATGGGGCATTCGCGCGCGACGTGCTCAGGATCATCCCCGACCGGCCGGTTTCGTTCGAGGTGTTCGCCGACGAGTTCGGCGAGATGGAGACCCAGGCGCACGAGATCGCTTCCTGGGGACGCAACGTCAACGTGAAGATCCCGGTGACCAACACGCGCGGCGAATTCTGCGGACCGCTGGTCGAACGGCTCTCCAAGGCGGGAGTCCAGGTTAACGTGACCGCGGTGCTGACGCTCGACCAGGTCAAGCGGGTGACCGAGCGCCTGGCGCCTGAAACGGCGGCGATCGTTTCCGTGTTCGCCGGCCGCATCGCCGACACCGGCTGCGATCCGGTGCCAGTGATGGCGGAATCGGTCCGCATCCTCAAGGCGAAGCCGAAGGCGGAGTTAATCTGGGCAAGCCCACGCGAACTGCTGAATATTTTCCAGGCCGACGCCGTCGGCTGCCACATCATCACCGCGACCAACGACATTCTGAAGAAGCTCGCGCTCGTCGGGAAGGACCTGGAGCAGTATTCCCTCGAGACGGTCGAGATGTTCTACAAGGATGCAAAGGCCGCGGGGTACACCATCCACAAGCGCGAGGCTGCCTAGCACCATGCGATTCAAGAACGTTCTCGTCACCGGGGGCGCCGGCTACGTCGGCAGCCTGCTGGTTCCCCAATTGCTGGATCTCGGTTACAAACTCACGGCGTACGACATGATGTACTTCGGCGACCACTTCCTGCCAAAGGGCAACTCGAATCTCAGGGTCGTGCAAGGCGACATCCGGGACGCCGCCAAACTGGCTCAGGAATTCAAGGGCATAGAGGCCGTGATCAACCTGGCCTGCATTTCGAACGACGCCAGTTTCGAGTTGAACGAAGCGCTTTCGACTTCGATCAATCTCGATGCCTTCGAGCCGATGGTAGTCGCGGCCAAGCGTGCCGGGGTCAAGCGTTTCATCTACTGCTCGTCGAGTTCCGTGTACGGCGTGTCCGAATCACCAGATGTGACCGAAGACCACCCGCTCGTACCGCTCACGCTCTACAACAAATACAAGGGGATGTGCGAGCCGCTGCTTTGGAAGCATCAGGGGCCGGGATTCGCCTGCGTGACAATCCGTCCGGCGACGCTTTGCGGCTACGCGCCGCGCCAGCGGCTGGACCTGTCGGTCAATATCCTCACCAACCACGCTATCAATGCCGGCAAGATCACTGTTTTCGGTGGTTCGCAGAAGCGGCCCAACCTGCACGTGCAGGACATGTGCGACCTGTACCAGCTGCTGCTCGAGGTGCCGAATGAAAAGATCGCCGGTCAGACTTTCAACGCGGGCGTGCAGAACCTCTCCATCATGGAGATCGCGCAGATCGCCAAGCGCGTGGTGCAGGAGGAATTTCCGGAGAAAGGCGACATCCCGATCGTTACCACGCCAACCAACGACATCCGCTCGTACCACGTGAATTCAGACAAGATCCGTCGCGTGCTCGGCTTCGTGCCCAGGCGAAACATCGAAGAGGCGGTCAGGGATTTGTGCAAGGCGTTTAAGGCAGGAAAGCTCCCAAAGAGTATGGACGACACGTTCTACTTCAACGTCCGGCGCCTCAAGGAACTCAAGGCGGCATGAGTTCGCGCCCGATCGCCGTCGTCACCGGCGGCGCGGGGTTCATCGGCAGCCACATGGTGGATCTCCTGCTGGAGCGGGGATTTGCGGTGCGCGCCATAGACAACATGGTGGGCGGCCGACCCGAGAATGTCGCGCAGCACGGGAATTCGCCGGACTTCGTGCTCGAGACGCGCGATATTCGCAGCTACGCGCCGGAGGATCCGCTGTTCGGCGGGGCGAGGTATGTGTTTCACTTCGCCGGCATTGGCGACATCGTTCCGTCGATTGAGCGACCCCTGGAGTACATGTCGGCAAATGTGCTGGGAACCGTGCACATGCTTGAATGCGCGCGGCACGCGAAGGTCAGGAAGTTCGTCTATGCAGCTTCGTCTTCATGCTATGGACTGGCAAAGGTCCCGACTTCCGAGGACGAACCGATCTCGCCGCAGTATCCTTATGCTCTAGCGAAGTATCAGGGCGAGCAGGCGATGTTCCATTGGCAGCAGCTCTACAAGTTGCCGGCCAATTCGATCAGAATCTTCAATGCTTACGGCACGCGCTCGCGGACTTCCGGCGCCTATGGCGCCGTATTCGGAGTATTTCTTAGGCAGAAGCTGGCGGGCATGCCCTTTACGGTGGTCGGTGACGGCACGCAGCGTCGGGACTTTCTGTACGTCACGGATGTGGCGAAGGCGTTCCTGGCTGCGGCGCAGACGACGCACGTCGGGCGCTATTGGAATCTGGGGGCGGGCAATCCGCAGTCGGTAAATCGATTGGTCGACCTGCTCGGCGGCAGCAGGGTTCAGATTCCAAAGCGTCCAGGTGAACCAGATTGCACGTGGGCCGACATTTCGAGAATTACCGCAGACCTCGGTTGGAAGCCCGAAGTGAGCTTTAAAGACGGTGTCGCGCGCATTGTCGCGAATATCGACTACTGGAGGAGCGCGCCGCTCTGGGACTCGGATTCGATCGCCAAGGCCACCAGGACTTGGTTCAGGTACCTGGAACGGGAGTAGCACATGCTGTCGTCCCTATCCGAGAAATACCGGCACAAAATCAAGACCGCGGAGGAGCTCGCGAAAGTTCTCGGGCCGCGGCCGCGCAAGAAGAAAGTCATCATGTGCCATGGCGTCTTCGACGTCGTGCATCCGGGCCACTTGCGCCACCTGCTTTATGCAAAGAGCAAAGCCGACGTGTTGGTAGCAAGCATTACGGCCGACATTCATATCAGCAAGGGCCAATACCGCCCGCACGTGCCACAGGAGCTGCGAGCGCTCAACCTGGCTGCATACGAAATTGTCGACTACGTCGTCATCGACACTAATCCTGCTCCAATTAGGAACATCGGCGTGATCAAGCCCGACTACTTCGCCAAGGGCTACGAGTACACCGCCGCAGGATTGCCGCCGAAAACCCAGGAGGAGGTCGAGGCGCTGAGAGCATACGGTGGAGAGATCATCTTCACTCCCGGAGACATCGTTTACTCTTCCTCGCGTCTGATAGATCTCGCGCCGCCCGCGATCAAGTATGAAAAGCTGATCACTTTCATGGACAGCGAGCGATTGACGTTCGACTCATTGCGCGAGGCCCTGCGGAACCTTGACAGGTACACGGTCCACGTGGTGGGGGACACCATCGTGGACAGCTACACCCAAGCCGCGATGATCGGTGGGCAGACCAAGACCCCGACGATGAGCGTACTTTACGAGCGCCGGGACGACTACATCGGCGGGGCTGCGGTCGTGGCAGAGCACCTGCGCGCAGCGGGCGCAAAGGTCGTCCTCTCTACGGTGCTGGGCGATGATGCTTTGAAGGATTTCGTCCTCACCGGTCTTAAAGCACGAGGAGTCGATTGCCGGGCCATCATCGATCCGACGAGACCGACGACGAATAAGAGCGCGATCGTCGCCGGCGGCTACAGGCTGTTGAAGATCGATACCCTCGACAACCGCTCGGTGTCCGACGAGATCGTCGAGAAGCTCTGTGCTGCCATAAGGGATGTGACGTGCAATGCGGTGGTCTGCAGCGACTTCAGGCACGGCATCTACAATCGACGCACGATTCAGCGACTGATTGGAGCGATTCCCGAACGGGTGTTCAAGGCCGCCGACAGCCAGGTGGCGAGCCGGTGGGGGAATATCACGGACTTCAAGGATTTCGACCTGGTCACGCCCAATGAGCGCGAGGCCCGCTTTGCATTGGCCGACCAGGACTCGGGAATTAGACCGCTTGCATCGCAACTGTATGACGCCGCCCGCTGCAAGACGCTGATATTGAAGCTGGGGGAGCGCGGCGTGCTGACCTGCAGGAGCTCTGACCACGAATCGCTCGACTCTTTCATCGTTGTGGATTCGTTCGTTGACCGGGTTGTCGATGCCGTTGGCGCGGGTGACGCACTCCTCGCCTATGCGACGCTAGCCAAATTGGCTACGGGATCCGATGCGATCGCGACCATCCTCGGCTCCATGGCCGCTGCTTGCGAGTGCGAAGTAGACGGCAATGTGCCGGTCACGCCGGGTGATGTGAGCGGCAAGATAGACGCGGTCGAGCAGCACGCGAACTACAACGACCGCTGAAACCCTTGAAGGCCATCGTCGTCGGTTTGGGGGTACAGGGGTACAAGCGCCGGGCCGCAGCCGGCGCAGACTTTGTCGCCGCCGTCGACCCCGTGAACCGCGAAGCTCAGTATCGAGGGCTGGACGAAGTGCCGCCGGCCAGCTACCAGGCGGCCCTGGTTTGTGTTCCGGACGAGCCCAAAGCACAAGTGCTGGAATACCTTCTGTCGCGCGGCAAGCACGTGCTCGTCGAGAAGCCGCTGTGGACGGCGCAGGATGAAGAGATCGGCAGGCTTGCGGCCGTCGCGCAGCGCAATTCCGCCGTTTGCTACGTGGCGTACAACCACAGGTTCGAGCCGCATTTCGTGCGCATGCGGGACCTGATTTCGAGCGGCGCGCTGGGGGAGATCTACCACTGCCGCATTTTCTATGGCAATGGAACCGCTCGCCTGGTGAGGGAGTCGTCGTGGCGTGATCGGGGCGCGGGCGTGGTGCCCGATCTGGGCTCCCATCTGCTGGACACCGCGAAGTTCTGGTTTGGGCAGCTGGCTGGCGATTTCGAGGTCTACTCGGCGCGTTGCTTCGAGAATCGCGCCCCGGACCATGTGGTCATCGGCTGCAGAATGTCCAAGCCCCAGCTTGAGCTGGAGATGACCCTGCTTTCCTGGCGGAATCATTTCACCTGCGACGTCTACGCGGAGCGCGGTTCGGCGCACATCAGTTCGCTCTGCAAGTGGGGACCGAGCACGTTTACATTGCGCAAACGCGTCCTGCCCTCTGGCAGGCCATCGGAAGAGCCAGTCACGCTGGTGCAGGACGACCCGACCTGGGCGTTGGAGTACGCGCATTTCAAGGATTTGTGCGTGCAGCGGGCACGATCTGATCTGGCCAATGACGTCTGGCTGCAGACGAAATTGCGCATGCTGGGCGAGCGGGCCGTGCAGATGGCGCGAGCGTGAGCAAGCCTGTCATCGGATTCGCAGGCATGACGCATCTGGGCGTCGTTTCCACAGCCGCGGCGCTCGCACGCGGATTCGACGTTGTCGGGTTCGACGAGGACGTAGCCCTGGTTAGCCGTCTGAGGGACGGGGAGCCGCCGGTGCTCGAGGCTGGCCTGCCGGAAATTCTGCAGAAGCATGCGGCGCATGCGGCCTTTACATCTCGCATGGAAGATCTGTCGCGTTGCGATCTGGTCTACATCTCGACGGACGTTCCGACTGACGCCGCTGGCACCAGCGAGCTTGGAGCCATACGCAGGTTGATCGCGTCGGTCGGCCGGGTCCTCGGGAGTCAGGCGATCCTGACGGTGCTGTGCCAGGTTCCGCCCGGATTCACCCGCAACCTCGACACGCCCAGGGCGAGGCTCTACTACCAGGTTGAAACGCTGGTATTCGGGCGTGCCGTGGAACGCGCCCTGCGGCCCGAGAGATTCGTCGTCGGTTGCGCCGACCCGAAACAGCCGCTGCCGGCGGCGCTACGGGAGTTTCTTGCCGCGTTCGAATGTCCGGTTCTTCCGATGGGATACGAAAGCGCCGAGCTCGCGAAGATCGCGATCAATTGCTGCTTGGTGTCCTCCATCAGCACCGCCAACACCCTTGCCGAACTGTGCGAGCAGATCGGCGCTGTCTGGTCAGACATCGTTCCTGCGTTGCGACTCGATCCACGAATCGGCAAGCATGCCTATCTGGCGCCCGGCCTGGGTATTGCCGGAGGCAACCTGGAAAGGGACTTGGCCACCATAGTGGCGCTGGGAGGCCAGTCGGGTATCGATACTGGCCTGGTCAAGGCGTGGCTTGCCAACAGCCGGCATCGGCGGGATTGGGCGCTCGACAGGATCCGGAAGGCGGTATTGCGCGACAAGCCAGATGCAGTGGTTGCGGTCTGGGGGCTTGCGTACAAGGAGAACACGCATTCGGTGAAGAACTCGCCGTCCCTGGCTACCATCCGTCAGATGGCGGACGTATCGCTGCGCCTGTACGACCCGGTCGTTCCAGCCAGCGCTGCCGGCCATCCGAGTGCGGTTGCAGCGACGAGCGCCATCGACGCCGTCTCCGGCGCAGATGCGCTGATGATCCTGACGCCTTGGCCGCAGTTCAGGGAAGCAGCGCCACGCAAGGTACGCGAAGCGATGCGAGGGCGGGTAGTGCTCGATCCTTATGCCGTACTGGACCAGGGCGACGCCGTTGCCGCCGGGCTGGAGCTTCATGTCCTGGGACGATCGCCGCTCGGCGGATCGAAGTCATCCTGACGTGCTCGAGCACCTGAACGCGAAGCCGGTCAAGCCGGGCAGGGTAGTGGTGGCGGGGGCTGCGGGCTTCGTCGGCTGCGCCATTGCGGATCGGCTCGAGCGTGACGGCATCGAAGTGCTGCGCCTTACGCGTCGCGAAGTCGATCTCGCCGACGGCGGCGCGGAACAAACGCTCGCCGGATTTCTCAGGAAGGGCGATGCGTTCGTCGCCGCCGCGGCGCGCGCGCCCTGCAAGGATGCGGACATGCTGGTCGAGAACATGCTGATCGCCCGGACATTGGCCAAGGTCCTTGGCCGCAGCCCCTTGTCCCATGTCGTGAACATCAGCTCCGACGCGGTGTACGCCGACTCCCCGGAACCGTTGTCCGAATCGTCCTGCACGGCACCTGGGTCGCTCCACGGTGCGATGCACTTGGCGCGCGAAGTGATGCTGCGCAGTGAGCTCAGGCTGCCGCTTGTGGTCCTGCGGCCGAGCCTGCTCTATGGCACCGAAGATCCGCACAACGGCTACGGCCCGAATCGCTTTCGACGCCTTGCAGCGGAAGGCAAGCCCATCGTTCTTTTTGGAGAGGGCGAGGAGCGCCGCGACCACGTTCACGTAGACGATCTGGGCGAACTGGTTGCGCGCGTCCTTTACTGCAGGAGTTCGGGGGTCTTGAACGTGGCGACCGGACAGGTCCACTCCTTCCGGGAGATTGCGGAGCGTATCGCTGCCATGGCTGGACGAGGGTCCGAGGTCAAGGGGACGGTGCGACAGGGCGCGATGCCACACAATGGATACAGGCCGTTCGACATCGCGGCCTGCCACAAGGCCTTCCCCGATTTCCGCTACACCCCGCTTCGGGACGGTCTCGAGCGAATCGCCTCTTGACGTGGCGCAAGTCCACTTGCTTGCCGGATTGCCGAGGACGAGGCGCAACATCTGCGCCCGGCGCGAGGCCAAGACCCCTGAACGCGTCGCGATCGCCAGCCAGTTCGGCGAGCAATACTTCGATGGCCCGCGTGAGGTCGGGTACGGCGGCTACCGGTATGACGGACGGTGGATTCCAGTCGCCAAGGACATCGTTCGGCATTTCCGGCTCAAGCCCGGCGACCGGGTGCTGGACGTGGGCTGCGCCAAGGGTTTCCTGGTGAAGGATCTCATGAGCGTGTGCCCGGGACTGGAAGCTTTCGGGCTCGATGTGTCGGAGTACGCGTTGGCGCACTGCGAGCCGGAAGCCGCCGGCCGCCTGCAACTGGGCAGCGCCGAGCGACTGCCATTCCCCGCTCGTTCGTTCAGCGCAGTGATCTCGATCAACACGCTGCACAATTTGGAGCGCCCGGCCCTGCTGCAGGCGCTCAGGGAGATCGAGCGCCTGGCGCCCGGCCGCGCATTCGTGCAGGTGGATGCCTACCACACCGAGGCGCAGCGCGATCTCTTCCTGCAATGGGTCCTGACGGCGAAGTTCCACGATTTTCCGGCGGGATGGCTGAAGATTTTCGACGAGGCCGGATACACTGGCGACTGGGATTGGACCGTGGTGGAAGACTGATGAAAAAATACGCGATTCTCGGGGCTGGCGGGTCGTTCGGCATTCATACCGCGCTTTACCTGCTCGATCATGCCGAGCCGAGCATGGTGATAGGGGTCGGACGCAACCCGCTGCGGCCGGAGCCGTTTTCGCTGAACGTGGAGAAGAGGAAGAACTACCGCTACCACGCCTATCACATCACCTACGAACTCGATTTGCTCCTCGAACTGCTCGACCGCGAGAAGCCACAGGTGATCATCAACTATGCCGCGCAGGGAGAGGGTGCCGTGTCCTGGAAGCACTCATGGCGGTTCTTCGAGACCAACTCGATGGCGCTGGCCCGCCTGTGCGAGGAATTGATGAAGCGCGATTGGCTCGAGCGCTTCATCCAGATCGGGACGTCGGAAATGTACGGCTCGGTCAGTCATGCGACGACCGAGGACGAACCCATCAAGCCGACAAGCCCCTACGCGGCTTCGAAAGTGGCGTTCGACATGTACCTGGTGTCGGTCCACAAGTTCCTGAATTTCCCTATGAACGTCATACGTCCGTCGAACGCCTACTGCCCGGGCCAGTTGCTGCATCGCGTGATTCCGAAAGCCATCGTGTGCGGGTTGACCGGACAGAAGCTGCCCCTGCAGGGAGGGGGAAAGGCGGAAAAGTCCTATATCCACGCCCGTGATCTTGCGCGGGCGATCCACCTGGTTGCGGAAAAGGCGCCCGCGGGCAAGATCTACAACGCCGGTCCTGCCCAGCCGACGAGTATCAAGCGCGTGGTGGAGCTCTGCGCCGAAGCGCTGGGAATGCCGTTCGAGCAGCTCTGCGAGATGGCGCCGGATCGCCTGGGCCAGGATTCACGCTATTGGCTCGATTCGAGCGCGATCAAGCGAGACGTGGGCTGGAAACCGGAGATCGATTGGCAGGAAGGCTTGGCGGAGATGGCCGCCTGGGGCCGCAAGTACCTCGAAGAACTCAAGACCTGGCCGAAGGACTACGTGCTTCGCGGCTGATGCAAACCGCTTACTTCCTGGAATCCGACTGCGCGATCGCGCCGGCCGACGCCGTGGCAGCCCTGCTGGTCCTCGAGGATGGGCGCTATGTCATGCAACTGCGTGATCCGAAGCCCGAGATCTTCTATCCCGATCACTGGGGATGTTTCGGTGGCGCCGTCGACCCGGGTGAACGCCCGCTCGATGCGCTGCGGCGGGAATTGTCGGAAGAGCTGAATTTCCAGGCCGTTTCCGCGCGGGAGTTCACGCGCTTCGATTTCGATTTCTCGCGGCTCGGGCATGCAAAGGTCTGCCGGATCTTCTACGAGGTTTCGGTGACGAAAGAGGCGTTCAGCAGGTTCGAGTTGCATGAAGGGTCAGACATGCGGGCTTTCGAGGCCTCTGCGCTGCTGGTGGGCAAGCGGGTGACGCCGTATGACGCGTTTGCGGTGTGGATGCATTGCAGCCGACACAGGTTTGCCAGGCGCGGCGGATAGGGACTGACCGGTGGCTGCGATTACCCATGATGGAATCCTGAAGGCCGGCCGCTACCGCGACCTGACGATTGGCGACGGTGAAGCGGATGTCGCCAGGTCCCTGCACCAGTTCATGCTGCGCCTTCGCCTCTGCGAAGAGGCCTTGGCGCGCGAGTACCATCCCGCAGACGAGATGCGCTGCCCGGTGCACTTCTGCGTCGGGCAAGAGGCGGTGCCGGCTGCGCTGTCCCTGCTGCTGCGCGAGGACGACTACCTTTTCTCGCATCATCGGTCGCACGGTTACTACCTGGCCAAGCACGCGCCGATGAATGCGTTGTTCGCCGAGCTCTACGGCAAGCAGACCGGCGCCAACGGCGGTCTGGCGGGATCGCAGGACATCTCCTACCCGGACAAGCGTTTCTACAGTGGCGCGATTCTGGCTGGCGCAACGGCGATTTCCGCAGGATCCGCTCTCGCGCTGAAGCTCGGCGGCATGAATGGCGTCGCGGTGGCGGGATTCGGCGAATCGGCGGCTGACGAGGGCATTTTCTGGGAGTCCGTGAACTACGCCGCCGTGGCGAAGCTGCCTGTGGTTTTCATCTGCGAGAACAACAATTTCTCCGTGTTCTCCCCCCAGTTGAAGCGCACGCTTCTCGACAACATCAGCCAGCGCGTCGCCGCATTCGGCATGCCACAGGCTTCGATTTTCGGCAACGACGCCCTGCTGGTGCATCGCACGCTGCGAGAGGCGATAGCCCGGGCGCGCAAGGGGGATGGCCCGACCTTCATCGAGGCCTACACCTACCGATGGAGCGGGCACTATGGCCCGGCGAGCGACGACCTCGTCGGCTATCGCCGGGAGGAAGACCTCGAGGCATGGAAGCGCAACTGCCCGCTCGTCCTGCTCGAACAGGCGATGACGGGCCGGGGTTTGCTGGTGGAGCGGGACAAGGCGCAGATGCAACGGCAGTTCGAGGCCGAAATATCGGAATGCTTCAGCTTCGCGAAGTCGAGTCCGTTTCCCGGGAAGATCGATTGGGAAGGGTTGAATCTGGCGCGTACTACCCCGGAAGCCGATCGCCTCCTGGTGGAGGTCGAACAGCAGGAGTTCGACGCCCATCAGGAATCCACGCAGGCGAAGGGTTACTGAGAGCGCCATGCAGGCAAGGCAGGCAAATGCCGTTGCGGAGATCAGCTACGCGGAAGCGCTGAGGCAGGGCCTGCAGCAGGCCATGAGCCTCAGCCCGAGCGTCATGGTGCTGGGGCAGCTCGTCGACTACGCTCCAGGCGTGTTTGGTTCGACGACCGGCCTGGTCGAAGAATTCGGCCCGCAGCGCGTGCGCGACTTTCCGGTCTCGGAGAGCGCGATGACCGCCATCGGCATTGGCGCGGCCGTAGCCGGCATGCGACCCGTGCTTGTGCACCATCGGCTTGACTTCATGCTCTATTCGATGGACGCCATCGTGAACTGGCTTTCGCTGTGGCGCTTCAAATCGAATGGCAAGTCGTCGGTGCCGGTCACCATCCGGGCCATCGTAGGCAGGGGGTGGGGGCAGGGCCCCCAGCATTCAAAGAGCCTGCAGGCCTGGTTTGCGCACGTTCCGGGTATCAAGGTGGCAATGCCAGCTACGGCTTTTGATGCCAAGGGACTTCTGCTCGAGAGCATCTTCGGGGAGGACCCCGTACTCATGATCGAGCAGCGGTCGCTTTTCGGCCTGAAGGATCGCGTTCCATCGATTCCTTATCGGGTGCGGTTCGGCAAGGCGGTGGTGCGGCGGGAAGGCACCGATATGACTTTCGTGGCCGCGGGGGCCATGGTGCCCTTCTCGCTGCGCGTCGCGACCCAGCTGGGGGAAGAGGGCATCAGCGCCGAGGTAATCGATCTGCGCACAGTGTCGCCGCTCGACACGGATTCAATCATCCAGTCCGTGAAGAAGACCAGGCGGGTTGTCGTGTTCGATCCGGCATGGGTTTCCTTCGGTGTTGCGGCCGAAGTGATAGCACGGGTAGCCGAGCGCCAGGGGCGCAACCTCCTCGCCGACCCCGTGCGCATCTGCCACCCGGACAGCCACACGCCGATGAGCTCTGCGCTCGAAGCGGCCTACTATCCCGACGAGAAGGCAGTCATCGGCAGGCTGCGCAGCCTTGTAAGGCGGTCCGCATGAGCAAGAAGAAGAGCCGCGAACCCCAGTACCAGGCGATTCTCGACAAGTTCGACGAAAAGGGCCTGGAAAGCCTCGGCCTGATGACCAGCCAGGCATGGGACGACGACCCGAAGCGCCTGGCGTTCACGCTTGCGCGCTATAAGTTCGCGGCCAAGATGCTGAGTGGCCAGAAGCGTGTGCTTGAGGTCGGGTGCGCCGACGCATTTGGCACCCGCATCGTGCGCCAGGAAGTGGGCGACCTCACCGCGGTGGATTTCGACCCGGTTTTCGTCGACGACGTGAATCGCCGCATGCGGGCGAACTGGCAGTTCAATTGCTTTGTTCACGATCTACTGGATGCTCCCGTGCCCGGCAGGTTCGACGCAATATACGCGCTCGACGTCTTGGAGCACATCAGGCCGAGGGATGAAGCGAGATTCCTAAAGAATCTTTGCGGATCGCTGGGCGCACATGGCGTGGCGCTCATCGGCATGCCGTCGCTCGAATCGCAGAAATACGCCTCGGCGATCAGCAAGGCCGGTCATGTGAACTGTAAGACCATGCCGGACCTTAGGAAGACGATGCGGAAGCATTTTCACCACGTCTTCACGTTCTCGATGAACGATGAAGTCGTTCACACCGGGTACCACAAGATGGCGCACTATTTGATGGCGCTGTGCGCCGAGCCCAGGCGGTAGAGCCTTTGCGGCAAGGACAATCGGTGCTGCTGCTCGGGGGATCCGGCTTCCTCGGGCAGGCGTTGCGCCGGTACATGGGCGACTTGGTTGCGACGACGACGCATCGCAAGAGCACGAAGCCCGATCAGAAGAGCCTGCCGTTCGACGCGGGCATCACGACGGTCAAGTCGCTCATCGCCGGGCTTCCTACGAAGCCGGCTGCTGCCATACTGCTGTTTGGCGTCAGCGCCATCGACGACTGCGCGCGGGATCCTGCGGGCACGGCTCTGGTTAACGTAGCCAGGACGAGCCAGGTCATCGACGAACTGCGGGAACTTGGCATCAAACCGGTCTTCATCTCTAGTGACGCGGTGTTCGACGGCACCAAGCCCTGGCGCTGCGAAGAAGACCCTGCGCAGCCCATTCTTACCTACGGCAGGCAGAAACTGGAGGTCGAGAAGCGCATTGCCGCCCTAGCGCTGCCCTGGCTCGTGGTGCGGTTGCCGAAGTTGCTCTCCGAGGATTGCGATTCGCGCTGCATGCTGACTGGCTGGATGAACGAACTCGCATTGAAGCGCGAATTGCGCTGCGCGACGGACCAGTACTTCACGCCCGCGGCCGTGACCGATGTCGCCGAGGCGATCGCCGAGTTGATCCAAGGGTCGGCGCACGGGCTTTTCCATATCGGCGGGCCGGACCGGATCAGCCGACGCGAGTTGCTCGCTGCAGCAGTGGAGGAATACGCAAAGCATCAGCCGGTACGGGCTCGCATTACCGAGTGTTCGATACGGGACTTCAAGTTTGCCGAAGCCAGACCTTTCGACACCTCGCTCTCCTCGGAGCGGGCATTGACCCTATTGAGGACGAAGATCCGGGACGCAAGGGCCGTTGCGAGATCTGCCGTCCGAGCCTGCCTGCTAGGCCGTTGCGGGGCCGCGCCGGCGAAATAGCCACATCGCGCCGCCCGGAATACCGATCACGATTTGCGCCAGACCGAGCAGCAGGGAGATTGCCAATGCCTCCGGGGCTGACAGACCCGCGAAGCCCAACCCGACGACCATTGCGCTTTCGCGTACTCCCCAGCCGGCGAATGAAATGGGGACCATGGACACCAGCAAGATCGACGGGATGAGAAGCAAGTGCGGTGCGCCTAGTTTGATGCCCAATGCCATGGCGCATGCCAAGACCGCCACCAGCATGACTAGCTGAACCAGCAGAGCCAGTCCCAGGATTTGCACGCTCTTCACGGAAGTGAAGAAGACAATTCGCAGATTTCCGACCAGGATGCCGGCCGGCCGCAGGAGCCGATTGCCCTGGAACATCTCGGAAACCCTCTTGCCGAAAAACAGGAGAAAGAGGACCCCGCAAACCGTTAGCGTCGGTACCACAATGGCGAGGTTCTCCACGATTGGGGCGTGCAGCCCGGCGAGCGAAAGCAAGGGCATCGAGAGCGCCACGACAATGGTGAGAACGACGAGCGCGGCGACTCGATCGCAAACGATGCTGACGATGGATCGGCCCAATTGTGCCGTTTCCCGCGCAAGCATCCACGCGCGCACTGCGTCGCCACCGACGGCTGTGGGCAGGACCTGACTGAAGAAGTGGCCGATGAGCATGAGCCGTACGGCTAGCCGCAGGCCCAATGTCGCGGAGACAACGAGGCCGACGATGTACCAACGAATGCCGGTCAGCAGCAATTGCACGAACAGGAGCACGAGGGTGGCAACAGCCCAAAAGACTTGTATGGAACGAAACTGCTGAGCCATGGCCCGCAGGTCGATCTTGCTCGCCAACCACCAGAGCAGTCCCACGGTTACAAGAAACTTGAGGACCAGCAGGCCCACCTGGCGCGCCGTCATCCTAGAAGCGCAATCGCTTGAAGATTGCCCAGGGCAAAGCTAATACCAGCCAGGCGATCGGCGCCCAGTAGCGCGGCAGGTGGCGCGTGCCGGTGTCTCGATCCAGGTTCCGCACGACCGTTGCCGCGATCTCAGACGGTTCTGCCGGTCCGAACATGAGGCGGCGACCGAAGGTTTGCTGGGTCTCGACGTAGCCGAGCTGGTAGAACTGGACGCGGAGCTTCGTCGCGGCGGCAATGTGGCGCAAGCTCTCGAAATAGCTCGCGAGCCCGCGCTTGGCGGCGGCATAGCTCACATTTGCCCCGCGGCCGCGAATCGCCGCGATTGATCCAAAGCCGACGATGTTTCCTTGGTCGGCCGCCAACAGGACCGGGAGAAAGTGGCCGACGACTGCCATGATGGTGACTAGATTGGCGTTCATGAGCGAACGCGCGTCGCCGACGGGCAAGGTGCCGTCGTCGTCGATCCTGGAAACCCCGATCGGGAAGAACAGTCCCTGGATATCGCCGAAACCATGCGCGGCGGCGATGACCTTGTCGAGCAACTCTTCCGGACAGTATGCATCGGCCGCCACGATTCCCACCTGCACGCCGTGCGTCAAACGAAGATGAGACGCCTGCGCCTCGAGGTCGCGGGCGTCGCTGGCCACCAGCAGCAAGGCATCGCCGCGCGCAGCCAGCGCCTCGCTCAACGCCCGGCCTACCCCCGCAGTGGCACCCACGACCAGCGCTCTCACAGATGCAATCTATCCGAGAGTTCGGAGCGGAACAAACGCTTGGGGTCGAACTTGTGCAGCATTTCGCGAAATATCTGCGCTTCCGGGTAGCTCGCGTCGACCACGGATCGAGGCAGGCGCGAATCCTTGATGATGCTGGGAATACCTCCCAGCCTGACCACCAGCACGTCCAGAAACTGAAGGAAGTGCCCGGAATCGGGCGTGCGGGGAAAATTCAGTGCCAGGCACAGCCCGTCGCCCGAAAAGCGGAGAAGTTCGCGCTGACCCCTGAACAATTTTCCCGACGCGAGCGTGACGGCAATCGGCCTGCGGGCCAGATAGTCCCTAATTGCCTCCGCATACTGGGCTATGCCTTCGATGGGAATGATTGCCTGGTACTCATGGAAACCCGCAGTCCCGAATAGCTTGAAGTATGACTGCCTACAGTGCACCGGGAACAACGCGTCATGCAGGGTGGTCTGCGACCGGCTGCCCCGCAGCATCTGCATTTTGGGGTAGCACGCGTTCAGGGCCCTCGTGGTCCACCTGTTGAGCAGCGGCAAGCGCCACGCGCCGCGGGTGGCAGCCGAAAGGCCAAGGGCGTGGTCCGCGGAAGGCAGCTTGCCTGCGGAGCGCGATTCCGATGCAAAGCGCGCAGCGCAGACGAACCCTTTCCCGAACGACGTGCCGGAAGCGGTGAAATCGTGCCAGGAGTAGACAAAGTCCGTTTCTGTTGCCAGGCGAGCCATCCGTTCGGTGCCTGACACCGTGTCTACCACCAGTTCAATGCTCACTTCCACGGTTCTTGAAGGCACCGGGCTCGCACGGAGTCGGGCCTTGATGATGTGACCTGTCAGACCGTAGCCACCGCACGTCAACCGGAACAGGTCCGCCGCGGAATTGGCGTCAAGGTCGATGAAACCGTGAGCCGGGTGGAACAGCGTCAGCCCGGCGACTTGTTTGATGAACGTGCCGTCTCGAGCTTGGTTCTTGCCATGGGCATCGGATGCGATGCACCCACCAACCGTGATGGGACCATATCCCGGTTGGATTTTCAGGTAGAGCGCCCGCGAAGCCAGGAACTGGTGTAGCGCATCGAGCGAAATGCCGCTCTCCACTTCGACGATGTGTTCCTTGCTGTCGAAGTCCAGTACGCGGTTGAACGACGTGTGCTCGATGGATCGTCCGCCTTCGCGAAAGCTTGCGGCTGCATAGGACATGCCGGCGCCGCGCGGGATTCGCGGACCTTCGGCCTTGTTAGCCCAGAAGCGGTAGCGGTCTGGCCGCTGGAGCACAGCGGTGACCTGCGTCCCGCCGTCGAAGCTTGCAAGCCTGCATTGCAACTCGGGCCAAGGGTCGCTCAAACTCGAGGGGGCATCGGCCGGCACTTCAGTCTGGTTGGAGATGAGTGTAGCGACGGTGGATGATGAAATTCGGCCGGCCGAGGCCGTTCTTGTAGGTGCGGGCGACGTACAGAGCGATGAAGGCCAGCGTACCGCCGAAGTAGACGCAGGCCAGCAGCAGGTTCGCCAGCTGTATCCAGGGATTGCCCGTATGGATCTGGACGGCTCCGAGGGCGCCGGTCAGCACCAGCCAAAACGGGAACAGGTAGATGGGAAGGCGCAGCGCCAGAGTGGAGGCCGCGAGCGTCCCCGCGATCGCGAAAATGGTCATCTGCGCGAACCTGTAGTGAGACTGGCCGCCGATCCTGCGCTGGCGCCTGTAGGGAATGCCGATGCGCCTGAAGCCGACCCTGCCAATGGAGCTACGGATGAAGGGGAAAGAACTCTGGTCCTTGATGATCGCTTCGCGCACTTCGGCGGTGAGCAGTGCGAACTCCGCCATGTCGAGGATGAAATCTTCGTCCGCCACCGAACGCACCAGCCGGTAGAAGAGCTTGCGCATCCAGCTGATGATGCGATTCTCCTCGCGGGCTACGCGTTCGCCGTACACGATGTCGTAACCCTGCTGGTGCAGCTTCACGAACTCGAGGAGCATTTCGGGTGGATCCTCGCAATCCACGTCGATGAACGTAATGACATCGCCCTTCGCATTCCTCAGGCCGCATTCGATGGACCTCTGGTAGCCGACGTTGGCGCTTAGCGATATGACGTAGACGAAAGGATGCTCTTTGCGTAGCCCGCTGATCACGTCGAACGTGCTGTCAATGGACGCGTTGTTGAGAAACAGCACGTCCACCCTGCCGCGCGCAGCGAGTTGTTTCACGACGGGCAACAGGCGCGCGAAGAACAGCGGGATGACAGCCGCCTCGTTGTGCACGGGGCAGATGACTGTCAGGAACATTTGAATCCGATCACGCTACTGCAGTCCGGGAAACCGGGACGGCGGCATCACGATATTCCTGCGGAATTGCCGAATGTTGAGTTTGTCCATATCAGTCTTGTCCTGCATTCGGCAGCCGGCATTGAGAAATGGTCCCGTGAAGTAGGTAAGCGTCGCATCCAGGCGCCGTGTAAACAGGATTCCCGCCTGCAGGAGATTCGCCCTGACGAGTCGGCCACCCCCGTCGCCGCCGTCTTTGGATTCCAGCGTTAGGCAATGGCTGAACTCGAATGGCAGGACCAACAGGGAAGTTTCCTCGCTCGTCGCAATCAATCGCAAGTACCCGGGTTCCACGTGCACCTGGCTGGACCTGGCGGTAACCAGTTCGGCCTGCACGGGCGCCTCCAGCACCACTGTACGCGTGAAATCAAACGCCGGGTTGCCGAGCGCAGCCATCGTCCTGCCCACGTCTTCGATTACGTCCACTCGGGTCGGCGAGTAGTGCCCAAGGTTTGCACCCTTGACCTCGTACAGGTAGTGCTCCGCACCCGTCGGCATTTTCTCGTGCAATCGCAGTACCGCGTCCCCTTCGATCGGCGCGTCCGTGATCACATAGCGTACGCCTAGGGCCCGCAGAATCCGTGGATCGTAACGCCGCAACAGGACGGCATTCCTCATCTGCAGGTCGCCCGGGCGTTCGAGGAACTCCCGGGTAATGAGGAAGAACGGTGGAGTGATCAGCGAGCTCAGTTCGAGCAGGGTGGGAATGCCAAACCACCAGAGGCCGATGGACTGATGACTATTGCTGGAGCGCGCAAGCAGCTCGACGTCCCGGCCATTGAGATCATGCCAATGCACCGGCCGGTCGATGTTTTGTCCGGTCAACGTTGCGACGCGGCCCCTGAAGGGCGAGCCCGGCCGCAGCCCTACCTCCCTCCTGAGAGTGGACACAATCCTAGTTTCGGCGATCGCGAAAGTGCTCGGCGAAGGTGCGAGCTGCGGATTCGAGCGCATCAGCAATGCCCAGGGGACACAAAGAAGCAGGATCGCGACCAGGTAAAGCGCGTGGAGGCGGCCCAATCGCGCCTTCAGGTCAGTGCCGGCAATCCGCTCGAAAAGCACTTTTGCAGGGTGGTAGAGGGCCTTGAAGGTCGCAGCCGCAAAGATGGCATACACCGGCCAGAGGAAGAACTCGAAATAGAGCGGCGACGGTCCGCGCCACGAGTCGTACAGGCCCACGGTCAGCGCCCCCGCACCGATCAGGATGGCAATCGCCGCCAGCAGCCCGATGGCGAACATGCGCTCGAGCTTTTCACCGAATCGTGCGGTCAAGGCCGCGCCGATGAGTGCCAGGAAAAACAGCGCCATGCCCGTAAAGCCTGTCTGGAACACGATCGAGACGAAGTAATGGAACGCGCGGTCGTTGTACAGCTCGGAGGAGAAGTAATAGGGCGCGGTGTACTGGAAGATGCCGATCAGGTAACGAGGAAAATCCAGCAGCACAAGGACTGCGATTGCGGAGGCTGCGCCGATCAGCTTGACGTGCATTTCACGCCGGCTGTCGCTCGCGAAGAGGATGCTGGCGGAAAATATGAGAAGCGTTGGCACCATCAGAACGATGGCGGTGGGGTGGGCGAGGGCGGCATGAGCGACCAACAACGCCATGACCGCTGACAATGCCGCGGAGTAGGCGTCCCTGGTCCGGCCAACCATCCTGAACATGCAGAGGATCAGGATGGTCTGGGAGATGGGGTAGTTCGGTGCCATCGCCAGGATCGGATAGATGGCAGGCAATCCGAACAGCGGCATCGTCAGCAGCACCATGCCCCATCCCGCGAGCGAGGAGATGACGACGCCTTGCCGCAGTACGGCGCCGAGGAGGAACGTGGACAGGTACAACTCGACCGAGAAGATGAGATAGCTCAGCTGCCTGTCGAGCAGCCCGCCGGAATCCGTCGCCAGGAGAAAGCCGGGATCCAGCTTCATGTTGAGCGGGTACCAGATGTTCCCGAGGGAATGGAAGAAGTCGTTGGTGTAGCCGAAGTGGAAGGGAAACCAGATGCTTTGCTGGCGGACGAGATACTCGAACCGCCTGCCATCCATCTGCCAGAGCAGATACGCGTCGTTCAGCGCGAACGCGACATGGAGAAAGGCGACGAACGAAAGGAAACTTGCTGCGAATACAAGCTGGCCGGGCTGCAGCAGACCGGCCCGCTCGGGCAGCGCAGTTGCCTGGAAGCCGTTCCTGGCCGCGTTTGACCGAAGCAGGAATATTCCTAGTACGATGAAGAACGATGCAAGAATTCCCGATCGCATGCCGCGAAGCCAGGGCAACGACTTTGCCGCCTCGATGGCGGTGCTGAGCAATCCCGGCAGCAGCCAGATTGCAAGAAGGCACGATACGGCGATGACAAAATACTGGAATCTGGACGGGATGGTCCGCATGGACTTGAAAGGCTTGCTGATGACTCCGGCGGCGGTCTGGGCGCGGCTGATGCTATCAAATCGTCGGCTCGAGCCCGGCCATCGCGGCGTTGGTCGTGGGACGTAGCCGCCCTTGAGATTTCGGCGCCTGCTCATCCTGTGCGTCTACACACCCTTTGCAGCCTTGCTGGCGCTGTTCCGGGTGCGCGTCCTCGCGATTACGCACCCGGATCGGATCGGTCATCTGGCGGTCGAGCCGGATTGCTACATCAAGGAGGGGCGGCTCGGATTGCGGCGGGAGTTGTTCAGCGTTCTCGTGGTTCCGCGGTCCAAGGTGGCGAATGGGGCGCTGCTTGAACTGTGGGCCAAGCAGCTTCCTGTCGTTGCCTCCGATTTCTGGTACGCCATCCTCTCGCCGTTGGCGAAGGTTCCCTACATTTCGCATTCATTGGCGCCGTACGCCGTCGCGATCGACGACACCGCCACCTGCGCGGCAATTCAAGCCAGGTGGCACGGCAGGCCTTCCTTGCTCAGCCTTTCGGACAAGGCGGCGGGCGAGGGCAGAAGCCGCCTGCGCGAGCTGGGCCTGCCGGCCGGCGCCTGGTTCGTCTGCGTGCATTCGCGCGAGGGCGGCTACTCATCCGATGATGAGCACCTGCATTCCTACCGAAACAGCGATATTGGAACCTACCGCCTGGCGATGGAGGCAATCGTAGCCCGTGGGGGCTGGTGCATTCGCATGGGCGACGCTTCCTCGAAGGCGCTGCCACGCCTTGAAGGTGTCATCGACTACGCGCACTCCAGCCTCAAGGGCGACGCGATGGATGTGTTCCTCTGCGCAAGCTGCAGGTTCTTTCTCGGCAACTCGTCCGGGCTCGCCTTCCTGGCCTCAGTTTTCGGGGTGCCCAATGCTCTGGCCAATCTCGTCCCGGTTTCAAGCAGCCTCCCGTTGATGCCGGATGACATTGGGATACCCAAAATCCTGCAAAGAAGGCACAGCCGGGAAGCGCTGAAGTTCACCGAAATCCTTTCCTCGCCGATCGGCAACTACCGGTTCGCGAGCCTGTATTCCAAGGAAGGAATCGTGGTGGTGGACAATGACGCGGAAGACATCCGGGATCTCGCTGTCGAGATGCTGGACATCTGCGCGCAACGGGTCGACTACACGCAGGAAGACCAGGAGCGCCAGTTGCGATTCCAGGCGCTGATGCGTCCCGGCCACTACAGCTTCGGCGCCGCCTCCAGGGTGGGCCGCAGCTTCCTGCGCCGGTATGCAGAGCTGCTGGGCTAGCGTGCTGAGAGAGTTGCTTTCGGACCGCGCGGCGCTCTACGGGGTCGCGACCAAGGCCAGCCAGGCGATGGCGGGCCTTGTCACGGCGGCGTTCGTGCTGCACTACTTCAGCCCGGGGATACAGGGTTTCTACTACACGTTCGGGACTGTCCTCGCCTTGCAGGTCTTCATCGAGCTCGGATTGTCAGCGGTCATCAACATCTTTGCCGCACATGAATGGTCGAAACTGTCCCTGGATCAATCGGGTTCGATCCGCGGCGACCCGGATGCGCTCGCCCGGCTGAGGGCGCTGACACGCAACGTCTTTCGTTGGTACCTGATCGGCGGGTTGCTGCTCCTCGCGCTGCTCGCGATCGTGGGATTCTGGTTCTTCGGAACCAGTCCGGATTCGGACGCGGTGTCGTGGAAGTATCCGTGGCTGGCAATGTGCCTCCTGGCGTCGATCACCTTCGGGATGACTCCAGCCTGGGCGCTGCTTACCGGTTGCGGCCAGCTGGCAAGCCTCAACGCCTTCAGGATGGCGGAGGTCGTGATCCGCAGCGTGGTGTTGTGGGCGTGCGTGGCCTGGGGCGCGTCCCTCTGGTCTGCGGTCGCGGCCAGCGCGTTTTCCGCAGGCGCCGGGATGGCCTTCCTGGCGCTTCGCTACCGGCGGTTTTTCGCGACTCTGCTGGAGACATCCAGGCGCGGCGAGTTCAACTGGCGGAGGGATGTCGCACCGATTCAAGTGCGGTTTGCCATAAGTTGGCTCAGCGGCTATTTCGCGTTCTCCCTGTTCACCCCGGCGATGTTTCATTTTCATGGAGCGGAAGACGCTGGAAGAATCGGCATGACCTGGGCCCTGGTGGGCGGCCTGTCGGGGGTCTCGAGCACCTGGCTGCAGGTACAGGCCCCGAAGTTTGCAATGATGGTCGCCAGAAAGCAGTTCGAGCAGCTGGATCGCGTTGCGTGGCGAACAACCCTGATCGGCACGTCGATCTTCCTGGCTGGAAGCGGTGTCGGACTGGGAGCACTTCTGCTGCTTGAAGCGCATCGTCCGGAAATTGCAGGTCGCCTGCTCCCGCTGGGACCGATCGTTGTGTTTCTGGGGGCGGAATTTCTTCAGCAGATCTCGATGGTCCAGTCGACATATCTGCGGTCGTTCAAGCAGGAGCCGTTCCTGAAGGTCTCGCTTGCCAGCGGGTTTGTCACCGGTATTGGCACGATCCTGCTGACGCCGTCCATGGGGGCGTACGGGCCCGCAACCAGCTATTTTCTGGGAATCGTGATTGCGCTGGCTTGGGGAACTGCCATCTTCTTTCGCATGAAGCAACGGTGGACCTCTACCACTGCCTAAGCAACTGCGTTGCCGAGGGTCGGCGGGATTTGCGGGCCTACCGGTGAACAACGCGCCCTGCACCCGCTGCCGCCAGCCCGCCGCGCATCACATGAGCGCGAAGGACTGGAACCGCCGCATCACCGCTGAGACCTTCGACTACTACCGCTGCGCCGCCTGCGGCATTGTGTTCCTGTCACCGATCCCGCCCGACATCGGCAGGTACTACCCGGGGGACTACTACGGCATCCCGGCGAGCGTCGCTGACCTGGCGAAGGCGGCCGAGCCCGAGCGCTACAAGATCGAGCTGGTGCAGCGCTACGTTTCGAGCGGCCGGCTGCTCGAGATCGGGCCGGCCTACGGCGCCTTTACGTGGCTCGCCAAGCAGGCCGGGTTTGATGCTTTGGCCATCGAGATGAGCGAAGCCTGCTGCCGCTTCATGAACGAGGGGGCCGGCCTCCGCGCGGTGCACAGCCTGGACATCGATGCCGCCCTGCGCGCCACGGAGTCCTGCGACGTGATCGCGCTCTGGCACGTGATCGAGCATCTGCCCGATCCCTGGACAAGCCTGCGGCTGCTCGCCGAGCGACTCAATCCGGGAGGCGTGCTGGTGATTGCGGCGCCGAACCCGCTGGCCTTCCAGTTCCGCCTGATGGGGCGCTACTGGACGCACCTCGATGCGCCACGGCACCTGCACCTGATCCCGGCCGCGACACTTGCCGCACACGCGCATGGGCTGGGACTCGAAACGGTTCTGAGTACGACTCGGGATGCCGGCAGCCTGGGCTGGAACGACTTCGGCTGGGGCTGGACATTCGCCAACGTTTCGCGCAACTGGTTCCTGAACCGTGCGTTCCGGCGGCTGGGCAGCCTCATTGGCAAGCTCTTCGTGCCGGTCGACAACGCGGAGGGGCGCGGAAGCGCCTACACCGTGGTGCTGCGCAAGGCGCGGCCGGCGTGAAGTTCTCGGTCCTGCTGCCGACGCGCAACCGGCTCGAGCTGCTGCGTTACGCGATCGAGACCGTGCGGCGTCAGGACTACGGCAACTGGGAGGTCATCGTCTCCGACAACGCCTCGGAGGAGGACATCGCCGGCTATGTACGCTCACTGAGCGATCCACGCATCCGTTACTTGCGCACGGCGTCCTTCCTCCCGGTCACCGACAACTGGAACAACGCGCTGGACAAGAGCACCGGCGACTACGTGGTGATGCTGGGTGACGACGATTGCCTGATGCAGGGCTATTTCTCTACCCTGCGCCGGCTGATCGAGGAGCGCGGCGCGCCGGACCTCGTCTACCACAGTGCGCTGCTCTACGCCTACCCGGGTGTGATGCCAGGGTTTCCCGACGGTTTTGTGCAGCCCTACGGCTACGCCAGTTTCCTGAAGGACGCAAAGGAGCCGTTCCAGCTTGAGCGGGCGGCGGCCTTGCAGTGTGTCCGCGATTCGATGGATTTCCGCGTGACCTTTGGTTTCAACATGCAGTTCGCCCTGGTCAGCCGGCGGCTGATCGACGCGCTCCGGTACAAGGGCCCTTTCTTTCAGTCGCCGTATCCGGATTACTACGCGATGAACGCGGCGCTGCTGAAAGCAGAACGGATACTCGTTTGTCCGCAACCGCTGGTCGCCATTGGTGTCAGTCCCAAGTCCTTCGGCTTCCACTACGTCAACAAGTCGGAGAAGGCGGGCGTCGAGTTCCTCAACAACGTGCCGGACCAGGAGACCGTGCAGCGACTGCGGGATGTCCTGCTTCCCGGTTCCCAATCCAACACTTCCTGGCTCCTGGCCATGGAATCCTTGCGCAACAACTACGGCCGGGATGCGGGATTTGCAGTCAACTACGGCAGGTACCGGTTGCTGCAAATAATCCAGACCTGCGCTGCGTTGGCGGACGGCGAGAATTCGGCCAAGGCCGCGTTCGTGGAGCTCTGGACGAAGCTGGGCGCTGTCGAGAAATGTGCGGCGGCAGTGCTCCGGATAATGGCCGTGGCGGCGAGCTCGCTGCCTTCGCGCCTGCGCCAGAGACTCAACGTGGCCCTGCTGGCGCTGCTCGGGGTCTACCCGATGTACCGGCCCAAGCGTGTGACGGGCCGTTTCCGCACCATTCTGGAAGTGCACGAAAGCCCGGACCCGTTGGCGCAATGAGATGACTGGCGAACACAGCGTCTTGCGCAGAGTTGCCGCCAAGATCGGGCGGCTGCTGCCATTCTCGTTGTCCACGCGCAGCCGCGCCATGTTGCTCCATGAGGGACTCGCCTCCGGTCCTGTTCCAGATCATGGGTTTGTACCCGATGCAGAGCCCGGAGCTACGGATCTGGCCATCACAGAGCGAGCCATTGCCGCGTATCGAGCCGCGAAGTCGGGGGAAGGCACATCGATGACAGGCAGCGCAGGCGACGTGTGGACCGCGTTTCGCGCGCGCCAACAGGGATTCATGTCTGTCCTGGAATCGGGCCACGCAGAGGCGCTTGCGGCCTACTTATGCGCCATGGACCGGATGGACGCGACGCACGGGATTACTGCGGGGCACGTCATGTACCGCGAGCTTCGGCAAAGCGGCTTCGCGCGGGCAAAGATGGCGCGCCTGATCCAGGACAAGCTGTTGGCACTGGCGGAGGCTGTTGGCGCGGTTCCCCTTGAGAACCCAGAGCAGGGCTCCTGGGGCGACAACGAGGCGCTGGACGCTGGGCGCGTGGTGGAGGCAATCGAGAATTGTCTCTCGATCGCCTTCCAGCCACCGGTCATCGCTGGCGGGGCGCTAGCCCTGCGGATCGGGGAGAGGCGCATCCTCGAGCGCGACGTGATGAGCCTGTACGCGGCATGGCGTGCGCGGCAGATCCTTGGGAATAAGTCCGGCTCTCGCATTGCGGAAATCGGGGCAGGCGTCGGGCGCGCGGCCTATTGGTATTGCCGGCTCGATGCGCAAGCGGAGTATTGGATTTTCGATCTTCCGCACGTAAACGTGCTGCAGGCCTTCTATCTGGCGAAGGCGAATCCGCGGTACCCGTTGAGGCTTTTCGGGGAGCCCGACCCCATCCCTCATGGCGCGCGCGCGGTCCATGTTCTGCCCCATTTCGAGATCGAAAACACGCGCGCCGTGCCGTTCGATCTCGTGCTCAATCAGGACTCGTTCCCCGAGATCAACGAGGCTGCCGTGACCCGTTACCTGGAGTGGATGCGCGCCACGAAGAGCCGGTATTTCTTCAGCATCAACCACGAAAGCAGGCCGGAAACGCCGGATGGGGGCCGCCAGCTTCGCGTCGCGGACATGGTAAGAAAGGTGGGCGGCTTCAAGCTCGTTTCGCGCCACCCTTTTCCCCTGCGCCGCGGCTACGCGGAGGAGCTGTACGAGGTCCGCTCCGCGTAGGGCCGCTTTTTGGGACAATACGCGCCATGAAGTGCGTCATCCTGGCCGGAGGCTTCGGCACCCGCATCAGCGAGGAGTCGGTCCTCAAGCCCAAGCCGATGATCGAGATCGGCGGCAAGCCGATCCTCTGGCACATCATGAAGATCTACTCCGCGCAGGGCGTGGACGAGTTTGTGGTGTGCCTGGGCTACAAGGGCTACGTCATCAAGGAGTACTTCGCCAACTACTTCCTGCACATGTCGGACGTCACCTTCGACATGCGCGACAACTCGATGCAGGTGCACCAGAAGAGCGCCGAGCCGTGGAAGGTGACGCTGGTCGAGACCGGCGAGGCGACGCAGACCGGCGGGCGGCTTAAGCGCGTTGCGCAGTACCTCGGCAAGGAAGATTTCTGCTTCACCTACGGCGACGGAGTCGCCGACGTGGACCTGAAGGCGCTCATCGCCTTCCACAAGGCGCAGAAGGTGAAGGCCACGCTCACCGCGGTGCAGCCCCCGGGGCGCTTCGGCTCGCTGGTGATGGACGGCAGCCACGTGACCAGCTTCCAGGAGAAGCCCAAGGGGGACGGCGGCTGGATCAACGGCGGCTTCTTCGTCTGTTCGCCCGCGGTGCTCGATTACCTGCAGGGCGACGCCACGGTGTGGGAGCGCGAGCCGCTCGAGCGCCTGGCGCGCGAGCGAGCGCTCGCCGCCCACTTCCACCGCGGTTTCTGGCAGCCGATGGATACGCTGCGCGACAAGAACCACCTCGAGGAGCTGTGGGCCAGCGGCAATCCGCCGTGGAAGAAGTGGTGACGCCGAAGTTCTGGGCCGGCAAGAGGGTCTTCGTCACCGGCCACACCGGATTCAAGGGTTCCTGGCTCGCGCTGTGGCTCGCCTCGCTCGGGGCGCGCGTCTCGGGCTACGCCCTCAAGCCGCCCGGCACGCCTTCGCTGTGGGCGCTGGTCGAGGCCAAAGCGGACATCGCCAGCACCATCGCCGACATCCGCGACTACGGCGCACTGCAGCAGGCGATCGGCGCATTCCAGCCCGAGATCGTGTTCCACCTCGCGGCGCAGTCCTTGGTGCGCCCGTCCTACGACGACCCGGTGGGCACCTACGCAACCAACGTAATGGGGACCGTGCACCTGCTGGAGACCGTGCGCAAGGCGGGCGGCGTGCGCGCCGTGGTCAATGTCACCAGCGACAAGTGCTACGAGAACCTAGAAACCGGCCAGGCCTATCGGGAGAGCGACGCGATGGGCGGCCGCGATCCCTACAGCAGCAGCAAGGGTTGCGCCGAGCTCGTCACGGCCGCCTACCGCGGCTCGTTCCCGGGAGGCGCGGCCATCGCCTCGGCGCGCGCCGGCAACGTGATTGGCGGCGGCGACTGGGCGCAGGACCGCATCGTGCCGGACATCGTGCGCGCCGCGGTCGCCGGCAAGGCGGTGCAGGTACGCAATCCGCGCGCCGTGCGCCCCTGGCAGCACGTGCTCGAGCCTCTCGCCGGCTACCTGCGGCTCGCCGAGCACCTGCACGACGCGCCTTCAATGTTCGCCGAAGGCTGGAATTTCGGTCCGGATGAGAAAGACGCGGTGCCGGTGGAATCGGTGGTTTCGACCATCACGCGCCTTTGGGGGCCGCCGGCGTCCTGGGCTGCGGACCAGGGCGCGCATCCGCACGAAGCGCAATACCTTAAGCTGGACAGTTCGAAAGCGCGCAGCCGCCTGGGCTGGAAGCCGCGCCTCGGCCTGCAGATGGCGCTGGAGTGGACTGTCGGCTGGTACAAGACGCAGGCGCAGGGCGCCGACGCGCGCCAGCTCACGCTCGCGCAGATCGAGCGCTACATGGGGCTCGCCGCGTGAAGCCCGCCGCCTGCCGGTTCTGCGGCACGCCCCTCAAATTGTCCTTCGCCGACCTCGGCATGTCTCCGCCCTCGAATTCTTTCCTCGAGGCGCAGGCGCTGAACCGCATGGAGCGCTTCTACCCGCTGCATGCCTGGGTGTGCGAGAAGTGCTTCCTGGTGCAGCTGGAGGAATTCGAGACGCCCGAGCAGATCTTCAGCGACTACGCCTACTTCTCCTCCTATTCCGAGTCGTGGCTGGCGCATGCCGAGGCCTATACGCGTGTAATGACGGTGCGCTTCGGCCTGAACGCCTCGAGCTTCGTGGTCGAGATCGCGAGCAACGATGGGTACCTGCTGCAGAACTTCGTGGCCCAGGGCGTGCCGGTGCTCGGCATCGAGCCGGCGGCCAACGTGGCGGCCGTGGCGGAGAAAAAGGGCGTGCCGACACTGGTCAAGTTCTTCGGCGTGCGCACCGCCACCGACCTCGCCGCGGCCGGGCGCAAGGCCGACCTGATCCTCGGCAACAACGTGCTCGCGCACGTGCCGGATCTGAATGACTTCGTGCGCGGCATGAGCCTGCTGCTCAAGCCCGGCGGCGTTGTGACCATGGAGTTCCCGCAGCTGCTGAAACTCATGCAGGAAAGCCAGTTCGACACCATCTACCACGAGCACTTCTCGTATCTTTCCTTCGTCGTCGCCGAGCGCGTGTTCGCCGCGCACGGATTAACGCTTTTCGACGTGGACGAGATCCCCACGCACGGCGGCTCGCTGCGCATCTACGCGCGCCACGCAGCGCACGCGGCCTTGCCTATATCGCAAAAGGTGGCCGAGCTGCGCGCGCGGGAGCAGGCGGCGGGCCTGGAGCGCGCGGACACCTACCGCGCGTTCGCCGAGCAGGTGCGCTCGGCCAAACGCAGCCTGCTCAAGTTCCTGGTCGAGGCGAGGGAATCCGGCAAGCGCGTCGCCGGCTACGGCGCGCCTGCCAAGGGCAACACGCTGCTCAACTACTGCGGCGTGAGGAGCGACCTGCTCGAGTACACGGTGGACCGCAGCCCGCACAAGCAGGGGCGCTTCCTTCCCGGCGTGCACATCCCGATCCATGCCCCTGAGAGAATCATGCAGACGCGGCCGGACTACGTGCTGATCCTGCCGTGGAACCTGAAGGACGAGATCGTGGCGCAGATGGCGGGCATCCGCGCCTGGGGCGGGCGCTTTGTGGTGCCGATTCCGGAAACGAAGGTGCTCGATTGAAGTTCACGCCGACGCCGCTCGTCGGGGCGTACATCGTCGAGCTGGAACGCATCGAGGACGAGCGTGGGTTCTTCGCGCGCTCCTTCTGCCAGGACGAATTCCGCAAGCACGGGCTCAAGCCTGCGATCGCGCAGTGCAATGTGTCCTGGAACCGCAAGCGCGGCACGCTGCGAGGCCTGCACACCCAGGCCGCGCCGCACGAAGAAGCAAAGGTGGTGCGCTGCACGCTAGGCGCGATCTGGGACGTGATCGTGGATCTGCGCGAAGCTTCGCCGACGCGCTGGCGCTGGCACGCCCTCGAATTGAACGTCGACAATCGCCTGGCGTTCTATGTGCCGGCAGGGTTTGCGCACGGCTTCCAGACGCTCGCCGACGATAGCGAAGTGCTCTACCAGATGTCGGAGTCCTACCACCCCGACCTTGCGCGCGGCCTGCGCTGGGACGATCCGAAGCTCGGCATCCGCTGGCCGCTGGCGGACCCGATCCTCTCGCCGCGCGATCGTTCCTACGCGCTGCTGCCATGAGGATCCTGCTGATCGGCGCGACCGGCCAGCTCGGTGGCGATCTTATGCGCAACAGCTCGGGCCACGAAATCTCTGCGCCCTCGCGCGATGAGCTCGACCTGGCCAGGCCAGGAGAGGCCGCGCGCCTGATCGGCAAGCTGCGTCCCGATACGGTGATCAACTGCGCCGCCTTCCACAACGTGCCCAAGTGCGAGCAGGAGCCTGCACAGGCATTTCTCGTCAACTGCGTCGCGGTGCGCGACCTCGCTGTGGCCTGCGCGGAGCAGGACGCGCGGCTGGTGACGTTCAGCAGCGACTACGTATTCGGCGGTGAGCGCAAGGAGCCCTGGCGCGAGGACGACATGCCGGCGCCATTGCAGATATACGGCATCAGCCGGCTGGCCGGCGAGCACGCGGCTCTTGCCGCCGCTCCGCAGCATGCGGTGGTGATCCGCACCTGCGGGCTCTACGGTCGCTCTGGGGCGCGCTCCAAAGGCGGCAACTTCGTCGATGGGCGCGTCGCAGACGCGCGTGCGGGCAAGCGCATCGAGATGGCGAGCGAGCAAGTGGTGGCGCCAACCTCGACCGACGATCTGAGCTGCGCGGTGATCGCGCTGCTGGAAAAGTCGCCGCAGCCGGGTATCTACCATCTCGTCAACGAAGGCGCGTGCTCGTGGTACGAGTTCACGCGCGAGATCGTGCGGCTGGTGGGAGGAAAGTCGGACGTCGTGCCGGTGGACCGCGGCGGCAGGACGGCGAACATGCGCCGGCCGCTGTATTCGGTGCTCGCCAATACGAAGGCGCGGGCGCTGGGCGTGACGCTGCGGCCCTGGCGTGAGGCGCTGGCCGACTACCTGCGCGCAAAGCATCCGGAGAGCACCTGAGGTGTCCGGCATCGCCGTCGTGCACCTTGTGCGCCGGCAGAACGGTCTGGCGCCGCTGCAACGCTTCCTCGACTCCTACCGCAGCCACGCGGCGGGCGCGGAACACGAGCTC
>Ga0247727_10003969_pt1 | contig 32054 bp, 25 predicted proteins | sample WisWelCaveWW1625_FD_202498 | JGI IMG/M metagenome (GOLD analysis project Ga0247727, IMG submission 202498) | Biofilm microbial communities from Wishing Well Cave, Virginia, United States - WW16-25 | ecosystem: Environmental > Aquatic > Deep subsurface > Groundwater > Cave microbial mat | place... | reverse complement strand
CGGCGTCGCCCAGCGGAAAGAAGGCGCCGGCGATGATGCCGCTCGCCTCCCCGTAGATCTCCGCGCAGGCCTGCTCGTCGAGGAAGGCGGGAAACAGCGTGTTGGCAGTGGGAAGCGCGAGATTCCAGCCGGCGGCGCTGTCGATGCGGGCGACCTCTTCGAAGACCCGATGCGCCGTCATCGGGTCCACCTCGAGCCCGCCGTAGGCGCGCGGGATCCACATCCGGTAGAGCCCCGCTTCCTGCATGGCCGCTGCGGCGGCGTCGGAGAGGCGGCGGCGGGATTCCGCTTCCGCCGCGTGCTCGCGAAGGATGGGCTCGATTCGCGCCACCGACTCGAGCAGCGCCTCCGTCGTGACGGCCATAGGCATCTGCGGGTCCTCCCGGTGGGACGCCCGATGCTATCAGAGGAAGGGGGCGCTCCATCGAGAAATCTCCGCTCGGGCGAACTAAGCGGGCATTCGAGGTCCGATAACCCCTGACGTGGCGCCAACCCCGCCCCGTAGTGCGTCTCCACGCTGAGCAGACGGTTGATGACGTTCGTATCTCGGGCAGCTCCCAGACGAGGATCTCGCCCAGGTTGTTGCGCGCGCAGCGAGCGGCGAAAGAACTCAGGCCGCGGGCGCGAGGCGCTCCGCGATCAGCGCGGCGCCCACCGCGAGGCCGCCGCCCAGGATCACCGCGATTACCAGATTCAGCATGGGGCGGGGGCTGACCGGCTCGAGCGGCGCGTAGGCCGGCTGGATCACGCTGATGTTCGCGATCTTCTGCTTGTCCATCTCGGCCGAAGTGCGCGCCGTCTCGAGGCGCTGCGCGCTCTTCTTGTGGCTGACCTCGCTGGTCTCGAGGTTGCGCTGCAGCTCGCGGAAGCGGCCGGACAGCGCGGGCAGCGAGGTGAGATCGCTGTCCACCGCGGCGAGCCGCGCCTCGAGCTTCTGCTTGCGCGAGGTGAGCATCGAGAGCTCGCGATTCTGGCGACCCGCGTTACTCGTCTCCTGGTCCGCCAGGAACTGCTCCACGAGTGCGATCTCGTGGCGCACGTTCTCCACCTGGCGGCTCTCCTCGTTGTGCGTGTTGAGCAGCTTGCGCTCCGCGAGGCGCAGCCGCAGCAGCTGCTCCTGAGCGCCCGGGATCGCCGGGTCGGAGGTGAGGATGCGCTGGCGCGCCCCCACGATCTGGTTCTCGACGTCGCGCAGGGCGGTCTCGAGATCGGTGCGCTCGCGCAGCAGCAGCGCGTCCTTGTCCTCGAGCGAGAACTGCGGGTGTTCGGCCTGGAAACCCAACAGGGCGGCCTCGGTCGTCTTCAGCTCCTCGGAGGCCTTGCTCGCCTTCTCCTCGAGGAAGGCGAGCGACTGCTGCTCGCCGAAGGCCTGCAGGTGCGCGTCCTTGAACAGATCGACGAGCAGGTTCACGGCGCGCGCCGTGACCTGGGGGTCGGTATTGCGCAGGCTCACCTGGATCACGTCGGCGTCTTCGACCGCGCGCACGCGCAGGTTCGCGAGGAAGCGCGCCGTGGCCACGGAATCGAGCGGCTGCCCTTCGGGCGGGTTCAGGGCCAGGCTCGGATAGAGCGTCTCGACGCCCATCGCCTCGACCACTCCCTTCACCACCTCGGCGCTGCGTAGGATCTGGATCTCGGAATTGATCAGCGTCTCGCGGTTGCGCGGCATGACCGTCGCCCCGCCGTCGCCGAGGTCGGGCTGGTACACGTACTCGCGGCCGAACTTGATCAGCAGCAGCGAGGTGGACTCGTAGAGCGGGGTCGCCACGGCCGTGTACGCGCCGACCACCAGCAGCACCGCGCCGAAGATCGAGGCGACCAGCAGCCGGCGGCGCCAGAGGGCGCGGAGCACCCACTGCAGCTCGAGCGCCGGGGCGCTGCCGCCGATCACGCCTCCGCCCGGCTCGAACGACATGATGCCTGCCTTCCTGGCCACCGAGCCCCCTGCTTTCAGCGTGAGAGACGCAACGGGAGCGGATCGACCGCCCCCGGCCACTGCTGTGAGTCGCGCGGCCGGGTGCTCGGGTGACGGGCGATTCTCTCGCACGGGCTGGCGGTCGTCGAGAGCGGCCCGGGGTCAGGAGGACGAGCGCGCCCGGCCCCCCTGTAGCAGCCCCAGCAGCAGCCCCTGGGCCCGTTGCCAGAGAGCCGGCGCTGCGAGGCGCAGCACCAGGGTGTAGGCCAGCGCTCCCGCCGCCGAGGCGAGGCCGATGCGCAGCGGCACCGGCCAGGCCATCCCGGCGTTCCGCACCGCGAGTGCCGCCGCCACGCAGAACGCCGAGGCGAACAGGGGCGCCACGAATTGCCGCGCGTAGCGCAGGGGCTCGATCCCAGTCAGCTTCCGCACCGCCCAGAAGCCGAGCGGATAGAGCGCGAAGCTGGCGAGCGTTACGGCCAGCGCCACGCCCGTGATCCCGTAGCGCACGCCCACGACGACCGCGCCCACGTTCACACCGGCCTGTACGCTCGCGATGCCGAGCCGCCAGGAGGGCTTGCCGGCGCCCCGGAGCAGGCTCCCGTTGAAGTGTGTGAGCGACTGCAGGATCCCGACGAAGGCCAGCACCTGCATCACCGGCACGCTCGCAGTCCACTGCGAGCCGAACAAGAAGGGCAGCACGTCGGGCGCGAGTACGGCGAGGCCGAGGAAGGCCGGGAAGGTCACCAGGCTGGTCAGCTGCGTGGCCTCGTAGAAGGCGCGGCGCAGCCGCTCGGGATCGTCCTGCAGACGCGAGAACACCGGGAAGGCCACGCGGTTCATCACGCTGGTGAGCAGCTTGCCGAGCGCGTGGAAGATGCGGAAGGCGACCGTGTAGTAGCCGAGCGCCGCCGAGCCGAGCAGCGAGCCGATCAAGAGCCGATCGCTGCGCTGGGAGATCAGATTCAGCAGCTTGAAGCCGACCACGTTCGAGCCGAACAGCCACAGCTCACGGAAGCAGCGCCAGCGCACCGCGATGCCCGGCTGCCAGCCCGAGACGCTCCACAGCGTGATCACACCACACACGGCCTCGGCCAGCGTCTGCCCGACGAGCGCCCACACGCCGTAGCCGCCGAGCGCGAGCGGAATCGCAACGGCGCCGGCTCCGATCTGCGCCACGAACGAGCGCGCTGCGAGCTGGCGGAAGGCGAGCTTGCGTTGCAGCAGCGCCCGCTGGGTGCTCGACAGCCCGCTGATCAAGAGGCCGAGCGAGAGCCAGCGCAGCACCGGCGCGAGAGCGGGCTCGCCCATCACGCCGGCGATCGGCCCGGCCGAGAGCGCCAGCGCGCCGGCCAGCAGCGCGCCGGTCGCGAGACCCGTCCAGAAGGCTGTATCCAGGTACTCGGCATCGAGCTGCGCGCGCTGGACCACGGCCTCCGAGAAGCCCTGGTCCACGAACAGGTACACGACCTCGATCACCACCCCGGCGAGCGCCACGAGGCCGAACGCCTCGGGCGAGAGCTGGCGCGACAGCAGCGCGAAGATGGCGAGGCTGAGCAGCTGACTGCCCCAGCGCTCCAGCGCCGACCATGCCACGCCGCGCGTCGCCTGCTTGCGCAGTCCCATCTAGGAGACCGACCCAAGATGGGCGGCGGAGCATCCGGCGCCGAGGCGCGCCGCCAGCAAGGCGCGCCCCTCCGCCGTAGCTCTTGCTACGGCGCAAGGAGCGCAACGCAGCTGGCGGCGATGCATCGGCGTCGGGGCGACCTGTTCCATCTTGGGTCGGTCTCCTAGGCGCCCGCGACCTTGCGCAGCAGCGCGAGCATGCGCGTGGCGCGCCGCTCGAGCGAGAAGCCGCGCGCGTGCGCACGCGCGGCGGCGCCGAGCCGGGCGCGCTCGGCGGGCTGATCCACCAGCCGTGCGATCGCCGCTCCGATCGCGGCCGGGTCGGTGGGCTCGACCAGGCGCGCCATGGACTCGTCCACGACCGCGCGGTTGAAGGGCCGATCGGAGCTGACCACGGGCAGCCCGCAGGCGAGCGCCTCGAGCAGCGCGTTCGAGCAGCCCTCGTCGAGCGTCGGCAGCACGAACAGGTCGGCGGCGGAGAGCCAGACCGGCACGTCCTCGGGCGGCACCGGACCGGCATGGAGCACCTGCGCCCCGCTGGGTCGCTGCGGCCCCTGGCCGAGGAACACGGCGCCGATCTCGGGCCACGCACGGATCGCCTCCATCACACGCAGCGGTCCCTTGCGCTCGTTCCAATGCCCGACACAGGCGAGGATCGGACGCTCCGCCGGCAGGCCGAGCCGGCGCCGCGACTCGGCGCGGTCGCGCGGGTGGAAGCGCCCTTCGTCCACGCCGTTCGGCAGCAGCGTCACCCGGTCTGGCGGCACGCCGTAGCGTTCGAGGAGCAGGGCTTCGAGCACGGGTGAGTTGACCACGATCGCGGCGAAGCGCGCCAGCAGCGCGGCCGTCTCGCGCGTGCGGTAGGCGATCTCGTAGCGCTGGAAGCTCGACTCGCCGAGCGAGAGCACGGCCGGAACACCGAGCCGTCCGGCCAGCGCCAGCGCGGCCTGGCCGTGCGGGTAGAGGAAGTGACCGAAGCAGAGGTCTGCCCCGGCGAGACCCCTCCCGCTGCGGAGGGCCGCGCGGCGGTAGGCCGCATCGCTGAAGCGCCCGGTCGAGCGCAGGACCGGCAGCGCGATCTCCGACCAGCTCAGGAAGCGCGGGCGGTGCACCGGGAGGCCGTCGCGCAGCTCGAAGCCCGGCGCGCGGCCGGCCCGGTCCCAGACGGATTGCGGGGCGATCACGGTCACCTCGGTGCCCTGCCCGGCCAGCGCGCGCAGCAGGTCGCGTACGAAGGGTTGGTGGCTGGGACGCAGATCGCTCGGATACCCGCACAAGGCGACCAGACGGAGTTTGTCGTCGTGCATCGAGATCCGAAGCCCGCCCGGGTGGTTGCTGCCGGGGCCCGGCAGGGGACGCGGGAAGCCCGGCGGCGGGCCGAGCGTAGCGGTGGGCGCGGGGCGCGCTGGCCCGCGCCTTTTCCCGGCCCTACGCTGGCCGATCGGCGTTCCCTGGAGGGCGCTCCCGGCACTCACGGGGAGGCGCCCACCGCGGCGCGCCGCAGCACAGGGAATCCATGCGACGCCTGGCCTTCTGGCTCCTGCTCTTCCTCGTCTTCACGGTGCCGTGGGAGTACCTGTGGCGCGTGGACGACATGACCATGGTGAGCCGCGCCACGGGCGTGGTGGTGGCGGGGGCGTGGCTGCTGGCGGCGCTCGCTGCCGCGCGCGTGCGGCGGCCGGGCATGCTGCTCACGCTGATGGCGCTGTTCGTGGCCTGGACGGGCGCCAGCATCCTGTGGTCCGTGGATGCGGACCTCAGCATCCTGCAGGCGATCACCTACCTGCAGCTGCTGCTGCTGGCGCTGATCGTGTGGGACCTGATCGAGACCGAGCGCGAGCTGCGCATGATGCTCCAGGCCTACGTGCTCGGCAGCTGGGTGTGCGTGCTGAGGCTGCTCGAGACCTTCTTGACCGGCGACGTGATGCGGCGCTTCACGGTGGGCGAGTTCAACCAGAACACGCTGGGCCTCATCCTCTCGCTCGCGCTGCCGATGGCCTGGTATCTGGCCAGCACCACGCGCCGCGACCGGGCCACTGCGGGCGGCGACCCGACCGCGCGTTTGCGCCTCGTGAACCTTGCCTTCATCCCCGGCGCCGTGTTCGGCATCTTCCTGACCAGCTCGCGCGCCGCGCTGATCGGCGCGCTGCTCGGCTTCGCCTACATGGGCCTCAGCCTGCGCCGCGCGCGCTGGGGCTGGCGCATCGCTGCGGTGATGCTGGCCGGTGTGATCGCCGGCTACGGCTGGCGCTTCATCCCCGAGCAATCGCTCGACCGCTACGGCAGCACCGCCAGCGAGCTGAGCGAGGGCGACTGGAACGGCCGCCTCCCGATCTGGGAGGAGGGCGTGCGCATGATCGAGGACAACTGGCTGGTGGGGGTCGGAGCGCGCGCCTTCACGACCGGCGCAGTCGAGACCGGCAACGCGCCGCACAACCTGGTCCTCTCGCTGCTCGCCGAGCTGGGCCTGATCGGCTTCGGCCTGTTCGCGACCATCCTCGTGGCCGCGGTCGCCCTCGCGCTGCGCCAGCCCGGCGCGGCCGCGATGTGGAGCACGCTGCTGATCATCTGGTTCCTGAACGCGATCACGCACAACTACGAAGACAAGAAGGTCACCTGGCTGCTGTTCATGCTGATCGCAGCCAGCGACGCACTGCGCCGGGTGGCGCCGCAGCCGGCGCGTGCGCCCGCCTTGCGCGCGGCGACGGCACCGGCGCGCGCAAGCTAGGCGAGCCGACCGCTCAGCTGCAGGTGATCTCGCCGTCGGCGTCCGACGCCGAGGAGAAGATGCCGCTGCGCTGGTCGCGCACGGAGATGACGGCGGTGCCGGGGCTCTCGCAGCGCACGTCGCCCTCGTCGTCCACCGTGGCGACGGCCGTGTCGCTCGAGAACCAATCGACCCGGCCGGCCCAGTCGAAGCTGCCGAGGTTGTTGCCCGTCTCGTCGAGCTCGACGACGCCGCTCACCTCGAGACGCTCCTCCTCGCCGACCCCCAGCGCGAGCGCCGCGGGTGCGACGGCGAGCGTGTGCAGCGGCCCGACGATCGTGAGTTGCGCATTGCCGCCGCTCGCCTCCGAGTCGATCCCGGTCTCGCGGTCCACGACGCGCAGCGTGGTGGCGCCGAGGCCGCGCACCTTGAGGCTGCCGCGGCTGCCCACGCTCACCACGTCCTCGTTCTCCGAGATCCAGTCCACGTCCAGGGTGATCTCGGCTTCGACGCCGCCCTCGAAGCTGCCGATCGCGCGAAAGCGGCCGCCCTCGCCGAGCCGGAGTACACGCTGCGACGGCGACACGCGGGCGGCCGCGAGCATGTTCACGACGTGAACGTCGCGGGTCAGGGTCGGCCCGCTGGTCCCGAGCTTTGCCATGATCGGTGCCGTGCCGAGCGCGAGACCCTCGGCGAGGCCCCTGTCCTTGCGGCCGTTGCCGATCGGGACGACCGCGGATGCCAGCGAGATCCAGTCGACCAGGCTCGTCACCGTGAGGCCGTCGAAGCCGTCGGCCAGCGTGCCGTTGGCGCCGTATTGCACCAGCGAGCCCAGCCGGATGCCGTCCTGGCCGGGCACGATCGTGAGCGCGGCGAGCGGAGAGACGCCGAAGTGGAGCGGCTGCGAAGCGATGCCGGCGACGCTGGCCGTGATCGTGACGGTCCCCGACGCCACGCCGAGGATGATGTTCTTCTTCACGAACTCCGCGACGCCGTCATTGCTCGACTGGAAGCTGGCCTTGCGCGTCAGGTCGCGCGTCGAGCCGTCGGAGTAGTGCCCGATGGCGCCGAACGCGAAGGCCCCGCCCGGGAAGATCGAAGCGCGGTCGGGGTGAGCCTGGATGCTGACCAGGCTGCCGCTGGCGCTCGCGACCGGACGCGGTGCGAGACAGAGTGCGAGGGCGGCGCTCGCGACCAGCAGGGGGACTCGCATCGAACACCGCCTCAGGCGAAGGGAACGAAGCATGTTAGGGAGTGGCCTGGCGACGCCCCGCGTGGCGCTCCAGAGCCGGCCCCTGACCGAGCTGCGCCAGCAGCCGATCTGCGATCGCCGTCGCCGGCTCGGCACTGGTGTCGATGCGCAGCGCCTCCGGCCCGCCGGCCAGGGCCAGCTCGCGAAGCAGGCTCTCGTAGGCCGCGCGATAGCGCGCGATGAAGCGGCGCGTGTGCTCTGCCGACTCCCCTTGCATGCGGTGGCGCTCCGCCCGCCCTTCGATGCGCGCCAGCAGCAGGTCGTCGGGCGCGTCGAGCCAGATCACGCCCCCGAGCAGCCCGGCCCAACGGCGCACGGCCGCGGCGGCCCAGCGCCGGAAGGGGGCGCTCGCAACGAGCGGCGGCCCGAAGGCGCGTAGTCGCGCGATCCTGAAGAGCGGACCGTGATCGAACAATGCGACCGGGTCGCCCGGCTGTGCGCGCTCGACGCCCTCTGCCCAGCCTGCCACGTAGCTCAGCGAGCGCAGCTCCTTCTCGTTGAGCCAGCGTCCGCCCGCGCCCAGCCACGCCGGCAGCAGCCGTGCGGCGGGCACGAGACCGTGGCGCAGGTGCGCATGGCCCCTGACGGGTACGCCCGGCGCGAAACGCTCGCTGCGCAAGAGCGCGCGAAACAGGGTCGTCTTGCCGGAGGCCGCGACGCCGACCAGCTCGAGCGCGCGCAGGCCACGCACTCCGAAGCCCGCGGCCTGCACTAGAGCTGCGCCCAGATCGCGCGCTTCACCTCGAGCAGCACCTGCTCGAGCGGCTGCTCGGCGTCGATCACCCGATGTTGGCAGCGCGGGCCCCAGTCGAGCGCGGCGACGGCGGCGCGGCGGCGCGCGCACTCCTCGAGCGCCATGTCGGGCTTGCGCTGCACCGCGACCTCGGGGCTGATGTCGAGCTTGAGCGCGAGGTCGGGCGCGAGGCGCGAGGCGCTCTCGTAGACGCCGAGCTCGAAGCGCGCGAGCCGGCGCCGCCACGCCGCCGGGCTGTCGAGCCAGGGCGTGAGCAGCGGCCCGTCGTTGAAGCCGAGCACCTGGCTCTGCGGATAGCGATCACAGACCACGACGAGTCCGCGTTGGCGCGCGCGCTCGGCGGCACGGAGGCGCCCCGCCTTCTCGCGCGCGAGCACCAGCGCCCACACGGCACGCGGCCCGGAAAGGCGGCGCGGCTTCAGCACGCGCGAGCGCTGCTCGGCAGACTGCGGCGGTCGCACGCGCTTCTGCAGCGCGCGCACCCAGGTGAGCGGCATGCGCAGCGCCGAGGCCGGGCCGTCCCCGCTGCCGAAGTAGATCGGGTAGACGTCGAGCTTCCAGCCGAGCCAGCGCTGCACCTCGGCCAGCACGGTCGACTTGCCGGCGCCGTCGCAGCCGACGAAGGCGATCACGGCGCCGCCGATCGGACTCTTGCGCCGGAAGGCCCGCGGCAGCTGCACGCCGCTCCTGCGCACGCGTCGCGTCAGGCGCTGCACGAGCTCGCGCCCGACCCGGCGCAGCGCGGCCTCGGGTGCGCCCCAGGTGCGATGGGGCGCGAGCACGCGCCGCAGCACGCGCCGCAGCGCGAGCAGGCCGGCCAGATCGGGCGCGCGCTCGAGCAGCGGCGCCACACGCTCCGCCACCTCGGTCCCGAGCTCGCGCTCGGCGAGCGCGCGCACGGTGGCAGGCTCCGCGCGCGCCATCAGCCACGAGTACTCGCGCAGCGCGCCGCCGCGGAAGTGGCGGCCCCCGGCCAGCGCTGCCAGGCGGTCGCGCCCGCGCGCCTTGAGCGCATGGCGCACGAGCAGCAGCAGCAGCTCGTGGTTCGGCTCGCTGATCGCGACGCCGCTCTCCGGGTCGCGTACGCGCGTCGCGAGCAGCGCGTCTGCGAGCGGCAGCGCGTAGCTCTTGAGGTGCAGCTCGCCCACCGGCAGCCCGTAGTGCACGTGCAGGTGGATCATGCGGCCGCTGGCGTCGTCGAAGCCGAGCCAGTCCTCGACGGCCGGGTAGCCGGTCGAGAGCCCGGCGTCGAAGCGCTTGAAGCCGCGCTCGGCCAGCACGAGCTGCGCGGTGCGCGCGGCGCGCCGCGCCACCAGTAGGTCGAGGTCGGTGTCTCCCGCGAGTGCCGCGTCGAGGTGCTGGTTGCTCTTGAAGTGGCAGTTCGCGACGCCGGCGTCTTCGAGCGCGCGCAGCAGCGCGAGCAGCGTGCCCAGCGCTAGCGGCGCGCTCTCGGCCACGGGCTCGGCTCTCCCCTGCATGGCTCGCACCAATGCGCCTCAGAGCCCGAGGAAGACGTCGCGCGGCGAGATCGGGATGTTCTTGCGGATGTACTGGTCCACCCACGTGTTCACGTCCGACACGCCGCTCTCGGGCACCAGCACGAGGTCGTAGGGCGCGAGGTAAAGGTCGCTGCTCTGGCCCTGCGCATCATCCGACTCGTCGAGCCGGATCTCGAACACCTGCTGCGTGCCGTCGGCTGCGCGCCGCAGCACCACGATATAGTCGGCGTCCGCGGTGTCGCGGAAGCCGCCCGCCCGCGCCACGGCCTGGAGCGCGGTGATCTGGCGGGTCCACGGGTATCCGCCCGGCTCCTCGATCTGCCCGTCCACGAACACGCGCGCCGCCATCGCGCGCACGATCACCGAGATCTCCGGATCGCGCAGCTCCGTCGAGTACAGGTCGCGCAGATGCTGGCCGAGCTCGGCCGGCGTGCGCCCCTCGGCCACGACCTCGCCCACGAGCTGCAGCGACACCTTGCCGTCGGGCCGGATGATGGTGCGCACGTTCATCGAGGGATCGAGCGGGAAGCGGATCTCGATCTCGTCGCCGGCCTCGATGCGGTACTCGCCGATCTCGAAGTTCTGCGTGACCGCGGTCGGGATCGGCGCGCGCGGCGTCGAGCAGCCGAGCGCGAGGAGCATGAGCGCGAGCAACGGAATCGAGCTGCGCACGGTCATTCCGTCTGACCCGGGCCGGTGACGCCGCCACCACCACCGCCACCACCGGCGGGCGTGATGACCTCGCGCGGCGTGAGCGGGATGTTCTTGCGGATGTACTGGTCCACCCACTGGTTCACGTCGGCCACGCGGCTCGACGGCACGTACACGGTGTCGTAGGGCGCGAGGTAGATGTCGCGGCTCTCGCCTTCGCCTTCCTCCACCTCGTCGAGGTCGATGTCGAAGACCTGCTGCTCGCCACCCGGCACGCGACGCACCACGATCAGGTGCTCGTCGTTCGCCGTCTCGCGCAGGCCGCCGGCCAGCGACACCGCTTGCATCGCCGTCACCTGGCGGCTCCAGACGTACTCGCCCGGCTTCTCGACGTGGCCGTCCACGTAGATGCGCGCGGCCATGCTGACCACGTTCACGGAGATCTCGGGGTCGCGCAGCTCGGTCGAGTAGGCGCTCTGGAGGTGCTCGGTGAGCTCCGCCGTGGTGAGGCCCTCGGCGACGACTTCGTCCACCAGCTCGAGCGAGATCTTGCCGTCCGGCCGCACGAAGGTGCTCACGTTGAGCTCGGGGTTCAGCGGCAGCACGATGTCGAGCTCGTCGCCGGCCGCGATGCGGTACTCGGTCGCAGCGAAGGGCGGCGCCGCCGCCAGCGGACCGGGCGCCGCGCTGGGCAGCGTCGCGGCACTCGCACAGCCCAGCGCGAGGCCGATCAGCAGCCCGAGACTCCCGCCACTTCTCATCTTCGCTCCCCTGGTCCGCGCCAGCGACGCCAGCGCCGCGCCTGTGTGTGGCCCGCAACCAGCGCTGGGTGAAGCCGCCGCAGAAAACCGTTTGATTCTAGTGGGCGATCTCGATCGCGCTGCGTCCCAAGTCGAAGAGGAAGCTTCGATTCCCCCTGGGGGATGTCACTTCCACCCAGAATTGCGTTGAAGTTCGGCAGGCCTGCGGGTTTAATGCGATCCCCGGCAACCGGCGTTCTGAGGCTGCGATGACCCCCCACCGTCTGCGTTCCTTCGGCTTGGCTGCCCTCGCCCTGCTGCTGGTGGCCCTGGCAGGCAGCTCCCGGGCCCAGCCGTTGCGCCTGATCCAGGAGGTCGACGACGAAGACGCGCCCGGCGCGCCTTTCCCGCCCGAGAGCGGCGTCCAGCTCGAGCTCGGCCAGGACGGCGAGGCGGCGCTCGTCTCTCCGCACGGCCGGCGCGAGCGACTCGACCCGAGCAACGTGAGCTTCGCGCGCGACGCCGAGGGCGCCGCGCGCGTCGTCGCGCTCGACCCGCAGAGCGGCGAGCTGCTCGTGCTGCGCCTCGGCACGGGCGGCGTCACCGAGCAGACGCTGCGCCTCGGCACGGGCGGCGTCACCGAGCAGACGCTGCGGGTGCGCGAGCTCTCCGGAGTCGCCGCCGCCGGCGTGGCGCTCGATCCGGCGCGCGATCGGCTGTTCGTGCTCGAGGCGAGCCGCGGTCGCGTGCTGCGCATCGCCGGCGTGATGCATGGGCGCCGGCGCAGCGAATCCTTCGAGCTGCCGGCCCAGCTACCGGAGCTGCGCGGCCTCGCCTTCGATCCCACGAGCGGCCACCTGCTCGCGCTCGCGCCGGACGCGGGAGAGCTGCTGGAATTCACGCCCGAGGGCCGGCTCGTCTCCGTGCGCGCGCTGCCGGCACGCGCGCGCGGGGCGCGCACGCTCGCCGTCGCGCCGAGCAGCGACGCTACCGACGCACCAGAGCGCCACAGCCTGTTCGTCGCAGCCGAGAGCGCCGGCGGCGGCAGCACCTTCGAGCTGGCGCTCGAGTCGCTCGCGCTCGCCGCCGCGAGCACCGTCGTAGCCACCCTGGTGCAGACCGTGAACACCGCCGCCTTCTCGCCGCCGAGCCCCGATCCCTCCGGCATCGAGCTGATCGGCGACGCCGGACCGCTGCTGATCGGCGACGGCGAGGTGGAGGAGATGAGCATCTGGGCGGGCGTGAACCTGTTCGAGGTGTCGACGAGCGGCAGCCAGACGGGCAACTCGAGCTCGACCTTCTTCTCCGACGAGCCGGTCGGCGTCGCGCGCAATCCGGCGAACGGCCGCATCTTCATCAGCGACGACACCGGAACGCGTAGCGTCTACGAGGTGACGCCCGGCGCCAACAACCGCATCGACGTGGGCGACCCGGTGCGCCAGTTCCCCACCGCCGGCTTCGGCGCGAACGATCCGGAGGGCGTCGCCTACGGCGCCGGCTCGCTCTGGATCGCGGACGGCGTGAATGCGGAGGTCTACCGCCTCTCGCCGGGCGCCAACAGTCAGTTCGACGGCGGCGGCGACGACGTGATCAGCCACTTCGACACGCAGAGCCTCGGCGTGACCGACCCCGAGGGCATCGCCTACGACAGCGACGGCGGGAATCTCTACGTGGTCGGCGAGCCCACCGACCGCGTCGCGCACATCTCGGCGAGCGGCAGCCTGCTGCGTTGGATCGACACCTCGGCCGCGAACGCAGACGCGCCGGCGGGCCTCGCCTACGGCCCGGGCCCGGCGGGCAGCGGCACGCGCCGGCTCTATCTGGTCGCGCGTGGCGTGGACAACGGCAGCAATCCGAACGAGAACGACGGCAAGCTGTACGTCTTCAGCCTGGCGCCGCTCACGTCGGGGAACCAGGTGCCGAACGTGTCGGCGGGTCCGGACCTCGCTACGGACGTGTCGTCCCCGGTCACGCTCGCAGGCTCGGTCGGCGACGACGGCCTGCCGAATCCGCCCGGCACGGTCACCACGACCTGGAGCCAGCTCTCCGGCCCCGGCACGATCAGCTTCGCGAACCCGAACGCCGTGAGCACCACGGCCACGTTCTCTGGCGTCGGCAGCTACGTCGCGCGCCTCACGGCGAACGACTCGCAGCTCCAGGCCTCCGACGACGTGAGCATCGTCGCCACGTCGTCGAACGGAAACACGACGCTCGAGAGACGTCTGGTCGCGGGCTCCGACGACGCGGAGCAGGGCGCGAGCGGCTCGGTCGGCCTCACCAGCAGCGACCTCGAGCTGGTAGAGGACGGCGGCGACGTCCAGACCGTCGGCCTGCGCTTCGCGGGCCTCGCGATCCCGCGCGGCGCGACGATCCAGACCGCATGGATCCAGTTCCAGACCGACGAGACGGGCATCGCCCTGGCCTCGCTCACGCTCGCGGGGGAGGCCTCCGACGACGCGGCGCCGTTCGCTTCGGGCGCGGGCAACGTGGGCGCGCGGCCGCGCACAGCAGCCGCCGTTGCGTGGTCGCCGTCAGCCTGGAACATGGTCGGCGAGGCCGGCGACCCGCAACGTACGCCCGACCTGGCCGCGGTCGTGCGGGAGATCGTGAGTCGCGGCGGCTGGAACAGCGGCCAGTCGCTGGCGTTCATCGTGACCGGCAGCGGCAGCCGGGTCGCCGAATCCTTCGAGGGCTCGGCGACGGGGGCGGCGCTCCTGCACGTCGAGTTCGGCGGCAGCGGCGGCAACCTGAGTCCGAGCGTCTCCGCCGGCCCCGACCGCACGATCTCGCTCGGAGGGGCGGCCTCGCTCGACGGCTCGGCCAGCGACGACGGCATGCCCGACCCGCCCGGTGTGCTCAGCACGAGCTGGAGCCAGCTGTCGGGTCCGGGGCTCGCGCAGTTCGCGAGCGCGAGCAGCGTCGACACCACGGCCACGTTCTCGGCGGCGGGGAGCTATGTGCTGCGCCTCCTCGCTGACGACGGCGCGGCCCAGGCGTCGGACCAGATGGCCGTGACGGTCATCGACCCGAACGCGGCCGGCGTGGTCGAGGCCCGCATCAACCTGGGTAGCGACGACGCCGAGCAGCGCGTCTCGAACGGCTCGGTCTCGCTCACGGGCAGCGATCTGGAGCTGGGCGTGGACGGCGTACGGATCCAGCTCGTCGGGCTGCGCTTCCCGGGCCTCGCGATCCCGCCCGGCGCCCACATCCGAAGTGCCTGGATCCAGCTCCAGGCCGACGAGACCAACGCGAATCTTGCGAGCCTCGGCGTCCAGGCGGAGCTGAGCGCGAGCCCGGCGCCGTTCGCGGCGAGCGCCTTCAACCTGTCGAGCCGGCCGCGCACGGCCGCGCTGACGTGGACGCCCGCGACCTGGTCCCTCGTCGGCGAGGCCAGCGATGCGCAACGCACGCCGGATCTCGCCAGCCTGGTGCAAGACGCGGTGAACGTGCCGGGCCGAAGCCTCGGCGACGCACTCGTCTTCGTGATCAGCGGCAGCGGCACACGCACGGCCGAGTCGTTCGAAGGCAAGGCCACGGGCGCGGCGCTGCTGCACGTCGAGTACGGGCCGTAGGCGGCGGAGCTACGCGTCGGAGTCGGGATCGCTCGGCGGATCGATCGGCGGCGCCGGGCGCGTCTCGGCGCCCGAGAGGAGCAGCACGACCGGCCCGCCGCCCGGACCCTGCTGCTGGTTCGGCAGCAGCAGCGCGACCGGGCCGCCTTGGCCGCCGGCGCCGACGTGCGCGGTCCACACCGCGGGCGCGCGGCGCGCGCGGCGCTTCTCGAGCCAGTCTGCGATCCATGCGCCCACCAGTGCGATCGCCGCGGCGCCCGTGAGCGCCCAGGCCACGCGCGCGCGCTCGGCCGGGATCACCGTGAACGTGGGTGCCCGCGCGGCTTCGAGCACGTGCACCGCCACCGCCACCTTGTGCTCGTCCACGTCGGAGGCGAGCGTCGCGGTCTCCATCTCGCGCTGGTACGCGTCGAGCCGGCGCGCGACGACATCGCGCTCGCGCTCGAGCTCGCGGCCCTGGCGCTCGAGCTCCGGCAGATCCCGCTCGCCCTGGCCGAGCGACGCCAGCTCGGCCGAAAGCTCGTTCTGCCGCGTGCGCAGCACCTCGAGCCGGCGGCCCTGCTCGCGCGCCGCGCTCTGCTCCTTCTCCACCAGGTAGTCACGCACCAGCCCGATCTCGTGGCGGATCTTCGCCACCGCGCGGCTGCCTTCGACGTGCGTGTTCAGCACCTGCTGCTCTTCGAGCTCGAGCTCGTCGAGCCGCGCGCGCGCGCGCGACACCGACGGGTCTTCGGCCTTGCCCGTGGTGCGCTCGCGGTCGATCGCGTCGCGCAGGCTGCGCAGCTCGGCTTCGATCACCACACGGCGGTCGACCAGCGTCTTGCGCGGATCCCTGGCCGCGATGGCCGGGTTCTGGGTGTGAAACACGGCCAGCTGCGCCTCGGCTTCGGCCAGCGCGGCGCGCTGCTCTTCGATGCGCTCGGAGAGGAAGCGCTCGCTGCTCGCCGCCGGCGCGAGCGTCACGCGGCGCGACTCCTGGAAGCGCTCGACCAGGCGGTTCACGGTGTCGGCGGCCACCTCTGCGCGCGGATGGCGGAAGGTCACCTCGATCACGTCGCTCCCGGGCAGCGTGCGGACGGCGAGGCCGCCCTGCACGCGGTCGGTGGCCGCCTCGAGCGCGGCCGCGACCGGCTCGTCGGCGAGGCTCGGATAGAGCGCCGCCACGCCGACGCGCTCGATCGCCTGCCGCACGACCTCGGAGCTGCGCAGGATCTCGATCTCGGAAGCGAGCGCACCGTCCACCGCCTGCGGCACGGTGCCGTGGCCACTCGGCGGGCGGATCAGCACCGAGGAGCGCGCTTCGTAGATGCGCGAGGCGACCGCCAGGCCCGCCGCCGCGCCGACCAACGCGAGCGCCGTGCCGCCCGCCCGGCGCCAGCGCAGCTGACGGCGGCGCTGGCGGGTGAGCTCGTCCTCGTCCCAGTCCCCGCCGCCGAGCGGCGAGAAGTTCACGGGGATGGCGGCTTCGACGCGGGGAGCCAGCTCGCTCCCGCTCGTACCCGAGCGCGGTCCGATCACGCGCGTCATGCAGTCTCCCCGACGGGTCCGCCCGCCTGGGGGCGGGCCAGCCCTTCCCTTGAGTGGCCCGCAGCCCGGGGAAGGGGGCAGGCCGCCACCAGGCCGGCCTCTGCCAGGCCCTGTACTCGATGCGGAAGTCCGCGCTGATACTCGGGATCTCGGAGCAAGACAACCCGCCCTCCTCGCCGAATCAGCGCGAAAGCCGTGTAGGATAGCCGCCCGAGACGAGGGGACGCGATGCAGCGCTTCTGGGTCGGGGACGTGGTCGTGACCAAGCTCGTCGAGCTCGAGCTGTCCGGGAAGGCGACCTGGATCCTGCCCGAAGCCACTCGCGAGAACCTGCTGCGCGACGCCTGGCTGCGGCCCCACTTCGTGAGCGAGCAGGGCGAGGCGCGCATGAGCGTCCACACCTTCGTGGTCGAGGCGGGCGGCCGGCGCATGCTGGTGGACACCTGCATCGGCAACGACAAGCGGCTGCCGATCCCGGCCTGGAACCAGCGCCAGGGCACATTCCTCGCCGACCTCAGCGCGGCTGGCTTTCCGCCCGACTCGATCGACACCGTGCTCTGTACGCATCTGCACGTGGACCACGTCGGCTGGAACACGCGGCTCGAGAACGGGCGCTGGCTGCCGACCTTCCGAAATGCGCGGCATCTGTGGAGCCGACGCGAATACGAGCACTGGGATACGGTGGGCGGCGCCGAGAACGACCACGTGATGGCCGAGTCGGTGCGGCCCGTCTACGAAGCCGGCCTGGTGGACCTCGTGGCCGGCGACCACGTCGTCTGCGACGAGGTCCGCCTCGAGCCGACGCCGGGGCACACGCCCGGCCACGTGAGCGTGCACATCAGCTCGCGCGGCGAAGAGGCCGTGATCACCGGCGACCTGATGCACCACCCGGTGCAGATCGCGCACCCGGAGTGGGGCAGCCGCGCCGACACCGACAAGGCGCAGGCCGAGGCGACCCGCCTCGCCTTCCTGCGGCGCTACGCGGATCGCCCGGTGCTCGTGCTCGGTACGCACTTCGCAGGGCCGACCGGAGGCCGTCTCGTGCGGGACGGCGATAGCTACCGGCTGGACGTCTAGATGCGGGCGGCCGCTTTGGACGCCGCGACGGACGACGAGGCAGTCCTCCGCTGGATGCGGGCGGCGTGAGGCCGCTCTCGCTCGGGACGCGCCTCGGCTACGGAGCGGGCGCGGTGTCCGTGGCGGCGAAGGACGCCGCGGTCGTCCACTTCCTCGCCTTCTACTACACGCAGGTGATCGGCCTGCCGGCGTGGCTGTATGGCCTGTCGGCGTTCGTGGCGCAGGTAGCGGACGCCTTCGTCGATCCCGTGCTCGGCACGCTCTCCGACAATTCGCGCACGCGCTGGGGCCGCCGCCATCCGTGGATGGCGGCGTCGGCGCTACCGATCGGCGTCGGCTTCCTGCTGCTGTTCGCGCCGCCGAGCGACGCGCCCCACTGGGCCGTCTTCCTCTGGATCACCTTCGTGCAGACGGCGCTGCGCATGCTGCTCTCGGTGTTCTCGATCCCGCACACGACGCTCGGCTCCGAGCTCTCGACCGACTACGAAGAGCGCACGCGCATCGCGAGCTACCGCACCCTGCTGGGGTGGATCGTCGGCATCCTGCTGCCGGCCTGGGCGTACACCTACGTATTTCAGAGGACGCCAGAGAGCGACGGACGTCTCGTCGCCGGCAACTACGAGTTCTACGCCTGGGCCTCGGCGATCGTGGCGACGGTCGCGGTCGTGATCAGCTGCACCAGCACCTGGAAGCTGATCCCGCACCTGCGCATGCCGCCGACCAAGCGCAAGCTCGCTCTGCTCGACCCGCTCCGCGACGTGCAAGAGGCGCTGCGCATCCCGAACTTTCGCTGGATCTTTCTGGCCACACTCGCGATCGGCGCCAGCACGGGCGTCACCACCATCCTCGGCACCTACACCTGGACCTACTTCTGGGAGTTCTCGACCAAACAGGCCGGCCTGCTCACGCTGTCCTCACTGCTGCCCACCGTGTTCGCCTTCCTGCTCGTGCGTCCGCTCGGCAGCCGCTTCGAGAAGAAGCCGCTCACGCTGTTCGCGCTGGCCGTGATCATCGGGAACACGCTCTGGTGGTACGGCGGCCGACTGCTCGGCGTGCTGCCCGAGAACGGCAGCGGCATCTTGTTCGCGCTCGCCTTCCTGCACAATTTCATCGTGGTGGTGGCCGTGGTGATCTGGCAGAGCATCGCGCCGTCGATGATCGCGGACGTGGCGGACGAGCACGAAGTCGAGACGGGCGCACGCAAGGAAGGCGTGTTCTTCGCGGCGCTCGCCTTCGCGATCAAGGTGCCGACGGGGCTCGGCAACGCGCTCGGCGGCCTGCTGGTGGACTGGGTGGGGCTGCCGGTCGGGGCGCAGCCCGGCACGATCGACGCCGACGCGCTGTCCCGGCTCGGCCTCGCGGCGGGGCCGATTGTGGCGGCGAGCTTCGGGGTCCCGCTCTACCTGTTCACGCGCTTCCACCTGACGCGCGCGCGCCACGCGGAGCTGCGAGGGATCCTGGCCGGGCGCGCCTCGGGTGCCTGAACGCGATTGAGAGGGGGCATGCAGCGTCGGTGATCGGGCCGGGTGGACCGGATGCTGCTCCCGGCGCCGTCGGTGGAGGCTCCGAGCGTTCCTCACGCTCCATCGCCATGCGTCCCGCTTTGCTAGTTCGCCGCTCCGGCTAGCGTCCGCTCGCGCGCCTCCGCAGCACCCGGCTCCACCCGTCCCAGTGTCCTGTCGGTCCACGGGGCTCCTCTCGACGCCGGACGGCTCGTGCAGTGACCCAGCCACGGGGACGGGTGGAGCCGGTCCTCGCGGAGGCGCGCGAGCGGGAGCAATCCGGACTGACGAGCTGGGGCAGCGGTGCGTGCAGCGGTGGAGCGTGCTGTCCGCGTAGCGCCGAGGAGGCCAGCGCCGGGAGCGAGGATCGGTCCACCCGGCCCGGGCTACCGGTGCCGCACGGCTCCGCTCGGCCTCAAGCCGCGCCCTCGAGCGCGATCGCGTGCGCGGGCTCGTCGGGGAGCGGGGCCGAGAAAGTGACGGAAAGGAACGTCCCCTTCGTGACGGCGGTGGCGGGGCCGGCGCCGAGGAGGCGAGCGTTCGCGCCAGCGGGGAGGGCGACGTCCTTCAGTGTGACGAAGCCGCCCGTCGGGCAACCGAGCAGGATCGCGTAGAGCGTGCCGTCCTTGTGGGTGAAGCGAACCGGGATGCCTTCCGCCGTCGTGCCCTCGGCGCGCTGCCACGGGCGCGTGCCGTAGAGCGCCTCGCCGTTTCGCTGCGTGAAGCTCGCCAGCCAACCGAGCCGCTCGAGCTGCGGCTCCGGGATCTGCGCGTCCTCGCCGCGCGGTCCGACGTTGAGCAGCAGGTTGCCGTTCTTGCTGGTGATGTCACAGAGCGAATGAATCAGCGCCTCGCGTGAGAGGAAGTCTTCGGGACGCGACATGCGGTTGAAGCCGAAGCTCTTGTCCATGCCGCGCACGCACTCCCACTTCTCGCGGCGCGCCTCGGCGAACACCGCGTACTCGGGCGTGCGCGCGTCGTAGTGCGGCGGCGGCGGCGGCGCGAACTTCGCGTCCGGCTTCTCGAAGGCCTTGCGCACCGCGCGCGTGAGCAGGCGGTCCGCCAGCACACGCACGGGCGGGAGCTTCATCGCGCGCGTCAGCCAGTTGGCCGCGAGCCAGCGGTCGTTGATCACGCCTTCCGGGAGCGCGTTGTAGTAGTCGGCGACGAGGCGATAGAACGAGGCCTGGTCGCCGGGCCAGGCGATGTCGTTCCAGAGCACGTCGGGCTGCACGCGCTCGATCAGCTCGCGCATCTGCGCGTCGGCGTAGGCGGGGTAGTCGCCGAGCGGGATCGCGGCCATCAAATCGCCGATGCCGGCGATGCGGCGGCCGTCGAAGGTCCAGTCGAGGCCGGCCGAGTAGTAGACGCCGAAGCGCATGCCGCGCGCGCGCACCGCCGCCGCCAGCTCGCCCACCAGATCGCGCGGACAATTCCAGCCCGCGCGGCGCGGGTTCGAAACCTGGCTCGGCCACAGGCAGTAGCCGTCGTGGTGCTTCGTCACGAGCACCACGTAGCGCGCGCCGGCGGCTGCGAAGCATTCGGCCCAGAGGTCCGGACGCCATTGCTCGAGCCCCTTCTCGTAGGCCGCGCGGAACTCCGCGTAGGGCCGCCCGCCGTGCCGCTCGCGGTGATGCTTCGCCACCGGGCTGTCCGGGAACTTCAGCGAGTTCTCGTACCACTCGGCGTAGGGCGAGAGCTGGTTCATCTCGTCCGGCCGGTCGCGCATCAGCTCGGTGATGTCGTACTCGCGCGTCGCGAAGCCGGGCACCGACGACACGCTCCAGTGGATGAAGATCCCGAGCTTCGCGTCGTGATACCAGTCGGGCACCGGATGCTGGCGCACGCTCTCGAGCGTGGGCTCGTACCTCACAGGAACGAGTCCTCCGCAGTGTGCAGCCCATAGTCGGGCCACGCACCGACGGCCACGGTCTGACAGTTGCCGATGCCCTCGCCACCCCCGACGGGATCCTTCACGCGGATCACGCAGTCGCGGATCTGATGCACGCGCTCGGCGCTCTTGCGCTCCGAGCAGTCGGGCACGCAGTCGCCGTCCACGTGTAGCTCGCCGCGGAAGCTGCCGTGGTGCCAGCCATCGAAGCCGTGATAGAGGCCGGTGCCGAGGTGGAAGCCCGTCTCGCTCACCACCTCGACGTCCAGCGGCCGCGGCTTGCCGTCGGCCATCGTGAGGAGGAAGCGTCCGCCCTGGAAACGGCGGTTCACGGGGTGGAAGCGGACCTCGGGCTCGTGCGCGCGGAAGAACTCCTTGCGGCCGTCGGCGTGCTCGATGCCGCCCTGGAAGCGGTCGTCGCGATACACGCCGGGGATCTCGATGCGGCGCAGATAGTGATGGATCGCGTAGCGCGTGCCGTCGGATCGCTGCATCAGCAGCGGGTTCCAGATCGCGAGCACAGAGAGGCCAGGCGGGCGATCCCCGTGCTCGAGATCCGCCGGCGCGAGGCCGACGTCGGGCCGCACGCCCCAGGAGTGATCGCGCGTCGAGATCCAGGTGTCGGGCGTGATGGCAGTGCGCTTGCCCTCGACCTCGACCCAGCCAGACCCCGTGCCGGTCTGGTGATATCGGAGCTGGTGCGCCTGGCGGCGATAGCCGTGCGGCACACGCCAGTCCTCCTGCTCCTCGAGGAAGCAGGGCACCGCGCCTTCGAAGAGCAGCTCGAAGGCGATCGGCTGGTGCGACGTCGGCTCGAGCTTCACGCGCACCTTGCGCAGCGGCTCGATCACCTCGTACGAGAGCGGGCCGATCGTCATCGTCTCGGGGTCGGGTGAGAGCCGGCGGCTCGCGCGCACCGTGCGCTGCTCGACGCCGCGCGAGATGCCGCCGTAGGCATCCATCACGTTGCGGTTCGTGTACTTGCCGAAGCCGAAGCCGATCTGGAGCGAGCCGTCCCTGGCGCAGGCCATGCCGCAGACCTTCTCGGTCCACGACAGGTCAGTCTGCGCGACCGTCGCGAAGGTATCGACGATCTGGTGATCGAAGCGTTCGTCCGACGGGAGCAGCGGACCGATCGTGCCGGGCATCGGAGCCTCCGAGCGCGGCAGCATATCAGAGGCGCACTTTGGCCGGGCCCGGGCCGCGGCCGCCGAGCGCGAGGAAGTCGGAGACGGCCTGCACCTCGTAGCCGGCGTGCAGGAGGCCGCGGTCGCGCAGCAGGGCGATCTCGTCGAGGCGTCGCCACGCGATCTTCAGCAGCTCCGCGCGACGGAAGCGCAGGATCGGGCTCGCGTGCTCGGCGCCGAAGACGCGGTGAAGCGCGCCGCGGAAGCGGTAGTCGCCGATCTCGCGCAGCTCTACTAGCGCCACGCCGAGCTCTTCGCGCAGCTCGCGACGCGCCGTGTCCTCGTAACGCTCGCGCGCCTCGACGTGACCGCCGGGCAAGCCCCAGCGCGCGCGGCGCCCCCTGCGCGTGTAGCGGTGCATCACGAGCAGAAAGCGATCCTCGTGCCGAAGGATGCAGCGCACGGTGCGGATCGTCGGCTCTGCCAATCGAGTCAGCCTCGCTCGCTCGGCCGCTCGGCGCCACCGTCTGGCAGTTGCCACGCGACGAAGGGCGCGCCACCGAGCCGCAGGCGATAGAGTCGCCTCGCGAACGGGCTCGAGGACGCGGCATGGGATTGACGGACCAACAGAGGGAAAGCTTCGAACGCGACGGCTTCTGGTTCGTGCGCCGCTTCGCTTCCGAGGCCACCGGCAAGGAGATGCTCGCGCGCGCGACCGAGCTCTCGCGCGAGGCGAAGGGCGCCGGCCTCGTCGGGCGCAGCATCGTCATGCCCGAGGCGAAGCCGAACCCCTTCGCGAAGAATCCGGAGGATCAGGTCTCGAAGGTATTCAGGTTGCACCGCGACCCGATCTTCCGGGCCTTCGCGGAGCGCGCGGACCTGCTCGACGGGGTCGAAGCCATCCTGGGGCCTGAGCTCGACTGCTTCCTCTCGCAGTTCATCTTCAAGCATCCGGCTGCCATGGGGCAGCCTTGGCACCAGGACTCGCACTACTTCCCGTTCGACCGCGAGCCCCAGCTGGGTGCCTGGCTTGCCGTGACCGAAGCCACGCTCGAGAACGGCTGCTTGCACGTGCTGCCCGGATCGCAACGCGAGCCGATTCACACCCACGTCCCCGATCGGCGGCCCGAGGCCAACTATGGCTACGTGGAGATCGTGGACCACGACATGTCGGCTTCCGTTCCCGTGCTGATGGAGCCCGGCGACCTGCTCCTGTTCCACAGCTTTCTCATGCACCGCTCGACGGACAACAAGTCAGCAGGGATTCGCGCCGCGATGGTCTACCACTACGCGCAGGCCGGAACCGTGGACGGCACCGAGAAGGCCACGGGCCGGCCGAGCCCCGTCAACGACTGGATGCCCGTGCGCCGCCGCGGGGCCTAGCCTTGGACGCCGCGACTGACGACGAGGAAGTGCGCAGCCGGATGCGAGCGGCGTTGGCCCTGGCGGTGAGCGCGGCTCACGGGCTCGGCCGCACGAAGAGCAGCCGCACCAGCAGGAAGCCGCACTCGGCGAGCAGCCACATCAGGCCGAAGAAGAAGATGCCGATGGCGGCCGTCCCGAATGCGCCGCTGGCGTTCGCCACTTCCAGCGCCACCACGATTGCCCGCAACGACGTCGTGAGCACGACGATCCGGCGCGTCACGACTCCGTGCGGAACGAGTTCGCGCCGCTCGCGGCGCGAGACGACGTAGACCGCGCTCACGACCAGGAATGCCGCGAGCAGCCCGCTCGCCAGGCGAAACGTCGGCTCCGGAGCCACGCCCACGTGGACCACCGCGAAGGGCAACAACGCAAAGAACATCGTCGCCAGGCTGCCCGACAACATGCTGGCGACGCGGAGCCGATCGATCGGCGCCCAGGCGCGCGGATCGCCCGAGAGCGCCACCACGATCGCGATGAAGCCGGTGAAGCCCAGCCCGATCTGCGCCACCGCCGCGAGTCCTCGCGCGGCCTCGATCTCCTCGAGGAATCCGTTCACGCCGCGGAGTGTACTCGCGCATGGTCCGCCAGCTCGTCTCGAGCGACCGCGTCCGCGATCGCTGTCGCAGCGATGCGAGGGCGGTAGCCGGAGCTCCGACCGAGACGCCTCGAAGATGTTCATGACCTCCCGACCGACCGAGTAAGCTGCGCACGTTGGGAGAGCGCTTGACGCAACAGCCGGAAGCAACCCCGGAGTCCCGTTCCGGACTGGATCCCTGGGCGCGCGCGGAGCTGCCCATGCCGCCGGCGCCGAGGGGGCTCGGCTGGCTGGGCGTCGTCGGACCGGGCGTGATCGTGCTCGGGGCGTCGATCGGGAGCGGGGAGTTCCTGCTGGGGCCCGCCGTGTTCGTGAAGCACGGTTTCTCGCTGCTCTGGGTCGCGGGGATCGCGATCCTCCTGCAGACCGTCTTCAACACCGAGCTCATGCGCTACACGCTCGCGACCGGCGAGCCGGTCTTCACTGGCTTCATGCGCACGCGTCCCTCGGCGGTGGCGTGGGCGTGGTTCTACGCGGCGCTCTACTTCTTGCAGGCCGGCTGGCCCGCGTGGGCGGCGACCGCGGCCGGGGCAATGTTCTTCCTGTTCACGGACCGGCTCGCCGCGCCCGAAGACGCCGCGACGTTGTATTGGATCGGCGTCGGCACGTTCTCGGTGTGCGTGATCGTGCTGCTCGTCGGCCGTCGCATCGAGCGCACGCTCGAGCTCCTGAACTGGGTGATGGTCGCGTCGATCCTCGGGAGCTTCCTCGTCATCGCTCTCGTCTTCGTTCCCGCGGGCACCTGGCTTGCGGCGGGGGCTGGCTTCGCGGGCTTCGACGCGACGCGGGGCGAGTTCGACCTGCTTCCGCAAGGGGCGGACCTGTTCCTGGTCGCGGCGCTCGCCGCGTACTCGGGAGCGGGCGGCGTCGCCAACCTCACGCTCTCGAACTGGGCGCGCGACAAGGGCTACGGCATGGGCGAACGCGCGGGGTACATCCCGGCCGCGGTCGGCGGCAAGCGCGTGCCGCTCGCGCACGCGGGCTTCATGTTCAGCCCCGACGCCGAGGCGCTGCGACGCTGGCGCGGCTGGTGGCGGATCGTGCGCGCCGACCAGTGGGGCGTGTTCTTCTGCGGCGCGCTGCTCGGCATGGCGCTGCCGGCGCTGCTCTACGTGACGTTCCTGCCGCGCGGCACGGAGATCCGCGGGCTCGGCATCGCGGCTGCGCTGGCGCAGGGCGTCGGGGCGCAGGCGGGGGCGGTGCTCGGCGGGTCGATCGCGTTCCTCGCCGCGTGGCTGCTGTTCAAGACGCAGCTCGACCTGCTCGAGGGGATGGTCCGCGCGGTCACCGACATCCTCTGGACGGGCAGCCGGCGCTTGCGCAAGTGGCGCGGGGGCGACGTCCGCGCCGTGTACTACTCGACGCTCGCGGTCGTGGTGCTGTGGGGCGTGATCGCGCTGCGGCTCGCCCAGCCGATCGTGCTGCTGCAGATCAGCGCGAACGTGGCCGGGGTCGTGTTCGTCGTCTCGTCGCTCCACCTCTTGTACGTGAACACGCGGCTCCTGCCGCCCGAGCTGCGCCCGCCGCGCTGGCGGCGTGCGGCGCTGGTCGCCATGGCGCTCTTCTACGGCTTCTTCGCCGCAGTGTCGCTCGCGACCGTTCTGTCCAGGACGTAGACGCTCGACCCCCGCGTGGCCAATGCCTTCGCCGGGCCTCGCCTACTGCCTGGTCGGCGTCGTCGCAGCCGACATCGACCAGGCGGACCGCCTGCTCGCACTGCGCTGGGCACCAGAGCGCAACATCCAGAGATCGTGAATGAACGTTCTCGCGCTCACCCCTTCACCGGCACCCAGATCTCCAGCCCGCCGTTCCCCGTGCCCGGATCGAACTCCTCGCCATAGCGCTCGAACATCGCGGCGGGCTCGGGCTCGAGGCCGGCGCTGGCGAGGCCTTGCTCGTGGATGCGCTGGCAGGTCGCGAACACGCTCGAGACGTGCTCGCGATGCGGCCACACCGCATAGGTGCGCGCGGGCAGCTCGACGCGCACGAGCCCGCCAAGGCGCGCGGGGAACTCCTTCACCTCGACGCCGCACACGTAGGTGAAGCCACCGGCGTCGTCGAACTCGTGAATGACGCCGTAGGTGACGCTCCCGACCGGACCGGGAATCGCGCCGTAGTCGGCGAAGCGTCCCCACTGCGCGGGGATCCCGGCGTTCGTGCCGGCGTAGCGCTCCGCGAGGCCGACGATGCGGAGCGGCGGGCTTTGTACGATGCGCGGCGATTCGAGGGGAATACCGGGTTGCTGCATGCGGATCGGCTCCTGGAGTGAGAGTCCTGCAACGCTCGCGCGCGCGCGCACCTGCTCGGGCGTCGCGCCGAACTGCGCGGTGAACGCGCGCGTGAACGCTTCGTGCGAGCCGTAGCCCGCGCCGAGCGCGACCGTGAGGATGTCCGGCGCGCCGGCTGCGAGCGCCTTCGCCGCCTCGCTGAGCCTGCGCGCGTGCGCGTAGCCGGCGATCGTGTGCACCACCGTGAGCGAGAAGGCGCGAGAGAGATGGAAGCGCGAGACGGCTGACGCCACGGCGATCTCCTCGAGCGAGAGATCGCCGCCGAGGTGGCTCTCGATGTACCAGAGTGCGCGGGCTGAGACGCTCACGGCGGTGGCTCCGGAGCGAATTCTAGAGCGCGCGCGGCATTCGCGTTTGATCGCGGTTGCGGTTCAGCGGGCCCGTTACGACCCGGTCGGCTCCCGCAGCGCCCTCGCCTTCCGCGCCAGCGCGACGAACTCGCGCCGATGCTCGTCCGCACTCTCGGCGCCCGCCTCCTCGGCCATCGCGATCACTGCGTCGAGCGTCGCCTGCCCGCGGTGCGGCGACTCGCGCAGCACCATGCCGAAGGCGGCGACCGCGGCGGCGAAACGGCTGTCGGCCGACGCCGAGGCGAAGCTCGCGCCCGGGTCCGCGACCACGTACTCGAGCGGCATGCTCTCGTGGCCCTCGGGGCTCTTGTAGCGAAGCTTCAGCGTCAGCAGCTCGCCGCCCTTCGAAGCCAGCTCGCGCGGCGTCTGGTACTTCAGTGGATCGACCGGGCGACCGTCCGCCTCGGCCCCAGCGGGGATCACCTCGTAGAGCGCGGTCACGCTGTGGCCCGCGCCGATCTCGCCCGCGTCCTTGCTGTCGTCGCGGAAATCTTCGGGTGCGAGCAGCCGGTTCTCGTAACCGACCAGGCGATAGGACGCGGCTCGCGCCGGGTTCCACTCGACCTGGAGCTTCACGTCCTTCGCCACAGTGAGCAGCGTGCCGGTGAGCTGCTCGACGAGCGCCTTCTTCGCTTCGTTGATGGTGTCGATGTACGCGTAGTTGCCGTTCCCGCGGTCGGCGAGCTGCTCCATCGTGGCGTCCTTCAGGTTGCCGGTGCCGAAGCCGAGCACCGACAGGAACACGCCGCTCTTCGCCTTCTCCTCGATCAGGCGCGTCAGCTCGCCGTGGCTGGTGACGCCCACGTTGAAGTCGCCGTCCGTCGCGAGGATCACGCGGTTCGTGGCGCCACGGCGGTAGCCCTCGGATGCGATGCGGTAGGCCAGCTCGATGCCCGCGCCGCCGTTGGTCGAGCCGCCCGCTTCGAGTCGGTCGATCGCCGCGAGGATCTCGGACTTGCGGTCGCCCGTCGTGCCCGACAGCACCAGCCCCGAGCTGCCCGCGTACACGACGATCGCGACGCGATCGTCCTCGTCGAGCTTCTCCACCAGCAAGCGCAGCGCGCTCTTCACGAGCGGCAGCTTGTCGGGCATGTCCATCGAGCCCGACACGTCCACCAGGAACACGAGGTTGCTCGGCGGCCGCTCGGCGAGCGGGATCTCCTTGGCCTTGAGGCCGATGCGCACGAGCCGGTGCGAGGGCTCCCAGGGGCAGCCGAGCACCTCGGTGTGCACCGCGAAAGGCGCGTCGCCCCTGGGCGGCGCGTACGCATACGCGAAGTAGTTGACCAGCTCCTCGATACGCACGGCGTCGGCGGGCGGGAGGCGATTCTCGCCGAGAAAGCGCCGCACGTTGGCGTAGGACGCGGTATCGACGTCGATCGAGAAGGTCGAGAGCGGGTGCTCGCGACTGGTCTGAAACTCGCTCTCGTCGATGCGCGCATAGGCCTCGGTGTCGAACTCGCGGGCGGCGCTGATGGCGATCCCCGGGGAGACGGAGCTGGCGTCCATGAACTCGGCCTGGGCTTGCCGCGCGACGAGCCGGGGTTTGCCCTTCGTGAGGGGCGCATTGGAGATCTCGTCCGATCCACCCGCGGAGGAGCAGCCGGCCGAGAGTGCGAGCGCGGACAGAAGCACGAGTGCCCGATGGTCCATGCGAACCTCCACGCGCAACGAGCGCGCGGATCGAGACACCGGGGAGCGCCGAGCGGTTTCGCGGGGCTACGCCGGGTCGAGCGCCTCCCTACTCTTCCGCGTTTCCGACTCTCCCCGCCCCGCGGGCAGCGTCTCTCCCAGCACCCGCAGAGCGTTCTCCCCCATCGCGCCCCGGATCTCCGCCTCGCTCCACCCGTCCGCAATCAGGCCGTCCACGATCGCCGCGAGTGCGGTGGTGTCGAAGGCGGTGGTGACGGCGCCGTCGAAATCGGAGCCGAGCGCGAGGTGCTCGGCGCCGACGAGATCCTTCACGTGTCGCATCGCGCGCACGATGTGGGCGATCTCGGTGCCGCACACCGCGCCTTCGAAGTAGGCGATTCCCATCACGCCGCCGGTCGCTGCGACGCCGCGGATCTGCTCGTCGCTGAGGTTGCGCGGGCCCGGGCACGTGGCCTGTACACCCGTGTGTGACACCACCACGGGCTTCGTTGCGAGCGCGAGCGCGTCCGCGACCGAGGCGGGCGAGACGTGCGCGAGATCCACCGCGATGCCGAGCGCCTGCATGCGCGCCACCACCTCGCGGCCGAGCGGCGTGAGGCCGTGCTTCGCCGCGCCCGCCGAGGAGCCGGCCACCGGATTGTCGAAGAAGTGCGCGAGGCCGATCATGCGCACGCCGGCGGCGAACAGGCGATCGACGCCTGCCAGCGTGCCGTCGAGCGCCTGCGCGCCTTCGATGCCGAGCAGGCCAGCGACGCGCGGGGGGTTCTGCGCACGCGCGGCGCCGAAGTCACGCAGATCGGCGGCCGTGCGGATCACCGAGAGCGTTCCAGCGAAGGCGGCCGCGAGCGCATCGAGCTTCGCGGCCTGGTGCTCGGCGCGCGCGAGGCGGCTGCTCCAGGTCGCGCGCGGCCAGCGTTGGAGCACGGCGAGCAGCGTGATCACGTCGGGCGCATCCGACTCGTTGCGCTCGAAGTTCTGGCCGAGCGGGCTTTGCGTGACGAGGCCGAAGACCTGGAGCGCGACGTTGCCCTCGATCAGACGCGGCACGTCCACCTGGCCGTGGCCGAGGCGCTGCCCGAGATCGCGCTGCCAGAGCAGCGGATCGGCGTGCAGGTCCACCACGCGCAGCGTGGCGAAGAGCGCGGCGGCTCGCGCCGAGGGCGGGACCGGCGCGGGACCCACCACGCGATTGAGTGCGCGATCGACGAGCGCCGGAAACGCGGCGAGCGCCAACACGAGCAGGAGCACGACGAGCAGGCTGCGGCGCATTCCGATCACGGCTCCGGCGACGCTTCGGGCACGAAGCGGCGCAGCATGTCGAGGCGGTCCGCGAGCTCGGCCCGCAGGCGCGGCGGCAGATCGGTGCCGAGGGCCAGACTCACCTCTTCGTAGTACCAGCGGATCTGGTGCGGCTTGCCGCTGAAGCGCTCGAGCGTGGCGAGACCCTCGGTCTCGAGGTCGGCCACGATCGCCGACAAGTTGTCGAGCTTGTCGCAGGCGGCGACCAGCCGGGCGCGCGTGTCGATGCCCGCGAGCCGCGCGACGAAGCGCGTCTTGCGCTCGCGCCACGGCGCCTTCTTGTCGGGCGTGTCGCCCTCGAGCACGTCGGAGAGCGCGCGCACCGCGCGGGCGACCTCGGCGCCGAAGCCCCGCTCGAGCTCCGTGTCGGAGACGCCGCAGTCTTCGATCACGTCGTGCAGCAGACCCACCGCCACCTGCACCGCGTCGCCGCCGTGCTCGAGCACGAGCCCGGCCACACGCACTGGGTGGCTCACGTAGGGAGCATCGCGACCCTTGCGCTTCTGCCCGGCGTGCTTCTCGAGCGCGAAGGCGAGAGCGCGTCCGACGAAGGCGGCGTCGTCTCCGTTCAACCCCTCAGCCGCCCAGAGCCGCCTTGATCTTGTTCAGCGCATCGATGTTCTTCTGCAGGTTGGTCACGTTGGTCTGCATGTCGGTGATCGTGGTGCCGAGCTGCGCCGCGCTGCCGAGCGAGCCGCCCGAGCCCGCGGCCTTGTTCATCAGATCCTTGCCGAGGTCTCCCACCTGGGCCTCGGCGGGCTCTGCGTCGAGCGTGCCGAGCACGTAGCCACCCCCGAACACCATGACGAAGGACGCGGCCTGCACCGCGCGACGAACGAACGAAGCGGTCATGAGAGGTTCCTCCTGGCCGCATCCTAGCTCCGAACGTCCCCGCTTCCGCTCCTCAGTAGGAGCGGAGGGCTTCGGCGGGCGGGACGCGGGCGGCGCGAGCGGCAGGGAGTACGCCGGCGACGATCGCCACCACGACGAGCGCACCGCTCACCACCGCTGTCGTGAAGGGATCCGGCCGCGCGGCCACTGCGATGCCGGCGCGCTCGAACGCTCCGGCGGTGGCCTGGAGCAGCGCCAGGCCGCCCAGCGTGCCGAGCACGCCGGCGCCGAGCGCCACCACCACCGCCTCGCACAGGAACTGCGCGAACACGTCGCGGTCGCGCGCGCCGAGCGCCTTCCGGACGCCGATCTCGCGCGTTCGCTCCGTGACCACGACCAGCATGATGTTCATCACGCCGATCGCACCGACCAGCAGCGTGAGCGTGCCGGCCACGGCCATGAACAGCTGGATCGCGAACAGCATGCCGAACAACACCTTCAGCGTGTCCCAGAAGTCCACCGACCAGACGGCGGTGTCGGAGCGTGGGTCGAAGCCGCGGTGCAGCGCGGTCAGCTCGCGTGCCTGCGCGATCGCGCTCGCACCCAGCTCGCGCTGCGTGGCGCTGAGAATAACCTCGCCGAGCCGCTCGCTCCGAGTGAAGCGACGCTGCGCCGTGCTGTAGGGGATGATCACCATCAGGTCGTCCGGGTTGCTCGTGTCCATCACCTGATCCTTCTTCTCGACTCCGATGCCGATCACGCGGAAGCGGTCAGAGCCGATCTGGATCATCTCGTCGAGCGCAGGGGCGACGCCGAACAGGCGCTCCTTCGCGCGCGGGCCGAGGAAGGCGACGGGCTCCGCCTCGGCCACGTCGCGGGCGGAGAGAAAGCGCCCCTCGGCGGCACGGACGTTGCGGATCGCAGCCGCGTCATGGTCCCAGCCCATCACGTTGAGCAGCTTCGTGCGCCGGCCGCGTCGCACCGGCTGATTCGGCAAGTCGACGCTCGGCGAGGCGTGCTCGACGACGCTCAGAGACTCGATGCGCTCGACGTCCTCGGCCTCGATCTCGACCTCACGCGAGGCGCGCTCGCCGACGCGGTCCTTCAGGATCACGCCGGGGCCGAGGATCACGAGCTTCGGCCCGATCTCTTCGAGCTCGCGCCGAAAGTGTTCCGACATGGCGCCAGTCTGCGCGGAGAGGAAGGTGAGCATGAGCGCGCCCCAGCCCACGCCGAGCGCCGCAAGCGTGAAGCGCAGCGCGTGGGCGCGCAGGCTGGCGAAGGTCTCGCTGAGGAGGTCCCGCATCATTCGACCCGCAACGTCTCGGCCGGGTCGATGCGCGCCGCGCGCCAGGCCGGCACCAGCCCCGCCACGACGGCGACCACGCCCATCGCGAGCACCGCGAGCAGCACGATCGCGGCCGACAGCTCCGGCACCGGCACGAGATCGCGCAGCGCCGGCGGGATCCCGCTTCGAAAGGCGTCACTCGCGAGAAAGAGCGCGCCGCCCGCGCCGAAGGCAACGCCCAGCGCGCCGCCGATCGCCACGATCGCCACACCCTCCCACAGGAACTGGAGCACCACGTCGCGGCGGCGCGCGCCGAGCGCGAGGCGTACGCCGATCTCGGCACGCCGCTCCTGCACCGAGTCGAGCATCATGGCGAGGATGCCGATGCCGCCCACCAGCAGCGTGGTGAGCGCGATCAGGAGCGTGAGCCCGTTCTGCTGGTCGATCGGGAGGCGCTTCAGCATCTGGACCGGGCTGAAGATCGG
>Ga0247727_10003968_pt1 | contig 32056 bp, 27 predicted proteins | sample WisWelCaveWW1625_FD_202498 | JGI IMG/M metagenome (GOLD analysis project Ga0247727, IMG submission 202498) | Biofilm microbial communities from Wishing Well Cave, Virginia, United States - WW16-25 | ecosystem: Environmental > Aquatic > Deep subsurface > Groundwater > Cave microbial mat | place... | reverse complement strand
CGGTTGAGTTGTCCAGGACCGCAGAAAAAGCTCTGGCATTAGCTGCTTGATTGGGTAACGGTCGCCGCCCATGCGATTTTTATGAGAACCCAATTCACCCTCCGCACTGCCGCCGATTGGCAAAAATTCGAGTCGCAATGGCTCGCGCCTTATGCATGCTGCAGCGCCGTGGCGCACGCGACGCGGCGGTATGCGGAAGAGGAGCATGAGTATCGTACAGCGTTTCAGCGCGATCGGGATCGCATTATTCACTCGCGCGCGTTTCGGCGGCTCAAGCATAAGCGGCAGGTGTTTCTCATTACCGAAGGCGATCACTTTCGCACGCGACTCACGCACACTTTGGAAGTGGCGCAAATCTCACGCATCATGGCGCGGGCATTGGGATTGAATGAGGATTTGGTGGAAGCGATCGCGCTCGGCCACGATCTCGGGCACACGCCCTTCGGCCATCTCGGCGAAACCGTGCTGAATGATATTCTGCAAGGCGGAGACCAGCTCGAAGGCTTGTTCGACGGCCCCGCCCTTTCTTTAAAGTCTTCTGCAGGAAAGGCGGGGTTTGGCGGATTTAAACATAATTATCAATCGCTGCGCATCGTCGACGTCATCGAACAGAAATATCAAGCGCCGGGTTTGAATTTGACCGCGCCGGTGCGCGAAGGTATTTTGAAACACACCCGGCTCAAACGCGGCCAGTACGATTATCCAAATTTCGAGGTCGAAACACTTGCTTTCGAGTTGGATGCGGCGACGACGCTCGAAGGCCAAGTCGTCGCGATTGCCGACGAGGTGGCGCAGCGGACCCATGATCTCGAAGACGGCATGCGCGCGGGCTTGGTCAGCGTCGAACAAGTGCGTGAGCTGGAGATGGTGAAATTAGCCGAAGAGGGGCAAAGCAAATTGCACTTTGCGATCTGCAAAAAAACGGCTAAGGACGATTATCTTTATCGCCATCAGCTCGTGAATGGCTTGATCAATTTGTTCGTGAGCGATATCATCCAACAAACGCTGCAGCAGATAGAAAAATTTTCCGATCAATTTGGCCGCTGGCATTTTTTCGATCAAGAGTTAGTCCGTTTCAGCCCCGCCATCGATCCGCTCCAAAAAGCGTTGAACGCCTTCATTTTTCAAGAAATTATTTTTGTGCCCAGCGTGCAGCGCGCGGATACGCAGGTTCGCGAAGTTTTGCGCGCGCTTTTTCGCCATTATTATGAAGACCCGCGCCTCATGCCGGAATACGAGCTTGGGCACGTCGATCGACGCGAGCGCCCGCGCCGGATTGCCGATTTTATTGCCGGCATGACCGACCATTTTGCGCTCGCCGAATTGGAACGACTACGCCATAAAGGATTGCCCGTCCCGAAGTTTGATGAACGCATTCTCCAACCCTCTGCTCTGAAAGCCTTCCCCGCATGAACATTCGCTTCGAGAACGTTTTTTTTTCCTACGAAAATTTCAGTCTTCCGGCAAACGCCTCCCCAAGCCGGTTACAAGACCTGAGCTTTGCGATTCGGCCGGGGGAAGTGATCGGCATCGTTGGCCGTTCGGGTTCCGGCAAAACCACTTTGCTGCAATTATTCAACGGCTTGTTGTTGCCGGAGCGCGGGCGGGTTTTGATTGACGAGGCCGATATCCATGCCGCCGATTATGATCTTGTCGCGCTCCGTCGCCGGCTTGGCGTGGTTTTTCAATTTCCGGAAATTCAGCTTTTCGCCGCGACCGTCGAAGAAGAAATTGCCTTCGGCCTGCAACGCCAAAATTTCGATGCAGAAGAAATTTCAAATCGTGTCACAAAGGCGTTACATGCCGTCGGATTGGATGAAAGTTTTGCGAGTCGCAATCCGTTCACCCTCAGCCAGGGCGAAAAGCGTCGTGTGGCCCTCGCCAGTGTTTTCGTAATGCAACCGGAGACGCTGATTCTCGACGAGCCGACCGCGGGTTTAGATGCGCGCGGCATTGCCGAAATTCTTGCTTTATTGCAAAACTTTCACACGGCCGCAAAAACTTTGATCATCATCAGCCACGATGTAGATCTCCTCGCCAGCCATTGTTCACGCGTTTTGGTGCTGGATCAGGGACGACTGTTGTATGATGGAACAACCCGCCAACTTTGGGGAGATGAAAACAACGCCAGTCGTCAGGAGGTTTTACAAAAAGTAAATTTACCGTTGCCGCGTTACCAGCGGGTGCGTCGGCAACTGCGCGAAAAAGGCTATGATTGGCGCGGTCTGCCAATTTTGAAAGATTCGTTTTAGAGAAAATTTGCCTTTTACGGAAAAGTACTTACCTGGCCGGCTATTTTTTCCGCAATTCATTTGCGGTGACGGTACGATTTAGATGCTTTTTTTGTTGAATACACTTTTGTAATTAGCTTGTCTCAGCAACGGACAAATGGTCGGAGTTGAGACAGTCCAAAAGCGAACCAAGTTCACAAAAATGTAACCATTTAGCGACGGTGGGCACAGGTGAAAAAGTGATGGGTTCGAGTGATTTCGAAAGTGTAAGTTATTGAAATTGTTCTGAATCTGGTTGTCACCGTTCTTTTTCGTAACTCGCCCTAAACATCTTTGCAAAATTGTAAATGCCAAAACGCAAGCCTGGCATATGGATTGCGAAAGTGTAATGGGTTTTTTAACACCTCTTTTTCACCCCGATCTTCCTTTAAAAATGTTTAAAACGAAAATCGGGGCTCTGATCATTCAGCATCGATGATCAGATTTCATCATCGTTCAATTTAAATAGTTCTCCGCGACGGGATTGCGCTCGTGATCTTGACTGTCCTTTATTTTTTTTAATTAAGGAAATTCGGGATCGCCGGGCCGGCGAACGTTCGACGGAGTTTAAGAGTTATGAACTACAGAAACCGGTAGATCAGTTCAGGGATGAAGATCATCGGCAACATCGGAAACTTAATTTCACCTGCGTTTCGCGCGCCTGAGGCGAATTCGAGCGCTTATGATTCAGCCGAGCCGGAGCGGCGCAACGCAGGGAAGGGTGAGAACATCGTGTCAACAACTGTGGAACCCACGTTAGACCCGAATGACTTCGATCTTGAGGTCATCCCTCCCGACATCGAAAATGCCTGGGGCAAAAATTTCGGCTTCGACTATCATTATCCGTTGGTCAGCCGGAGCCCGGAGATCAAAGAAATTTTTTCTTTGATCAAAAAAGTCGCGAAGAGCAACGCGACGATTTTGATTCAAGGCGAAACCGGCACGGGCAAGGAGCTGATCGCCGGTTTGATTCAGTTTATCAGTCACCGCGGCGATAAGCCTTTTGTGAAAGTGAATTGCGCCGCGCTGCCGGAAAATTTGCTCGAGAGCGAGCTGTTCGGCCATGAAAAGGGCGCGTTCACCGGCGCTTACCAAACCCGCGTCGGCAAGTTCGAGCAAGCGGACGGCGGCACGCTGTTTTTGGATGAAATCGGCGATATGCATCTGACGACGCAAGCGAAAATTTTGCGGGTGATGCAAGATCAAACGTTCAATCGTTTGGGCGGCAACCGCACGATTCAAGTCGACGTGCGGGTGATTGCGGCGACCAACAAAGATCTCTGGCATGAGATCGAGCTGAATAATTTTCGCGCCGACCTTTATTATCGTTTGAATGTGGTGACCTTGCACATTCCGCCGCTGCGCAAGCGCGCCGAGGATATCGTGCTCATCGCCGAATTCTTCCGGCGCAAATTCTCGCGCGAAGTTCGCAAAAAAACCAAAGGCTTTTCCGCGGAGACGCTGGAGCTGATGCGCAAACATCAGTGGCCGGGCAATATTCGCGAGCTGAAGAATTTGGTGGAGCGCTCGGTGCTCGTCGTCGAAGAAGGCCAGGAAATTCAGCCGAAAGATTTGTCGATGCCGGGCAAAGACTACTTTGCCGCCGGCGGTAAAGACCGCCGCCGCTCGACCGACGGCGAAGTGCTGAATTTGGATACGCTTAATTTGGAAATTATCGAAAAAGAAGCGATCTTGAAAGCGCTGGAGCTGCGCAACTTCGTGCAAAAAGACGCGGCGAACTTGCTCGGCATCTCGCCGCGCGCGTTGAATTACAAAATCAATTATCACAATATCACGCATCCCTCGTGGAAGAAGAACACCTGATCATGTTGAAATAAATTATTGACCGGTCGCTAAAAAACTTATCGCCATTTCAATTTCGATGAATCCCGCGACCGGTCAATTGGCCTGATTGAAATAATCCGGCTTGTTTTGCTGGGGCAGTCCCGAGAAAATTTTGGACTGCCCCTGGTGTTTTAATTTGTAACAAAATCTGCTAACGTATTTTATTTCCGTGACGACCGTCGACACCGCCGGCAACGAGAGCGTCTCTTCCGGGCAAATTGCTTTTCGGATCTCGAGCGCCGGGGAAACGCGCGGCGCCTTGCCGCCGCAACATTATTTTTTGCAAAGTTATCCCAATCCTTTTTATCTCTCTCTTCATCAACAAACGACGATGACTTTTGAGCTGAGCGAAGCTTCGCCGGTAAAACTGGAAATTTTTGATCTGCTCGGAAAACGCGTGCGCCTTCTGCTGAACCGGAGTTTTGACGCCGGTGTTCACGAAATTTCTTGGAATGGCCGGCATCGCGACGGCGTGTTATTACGTACCGGAATTTACTTGTATCGCCTTGAAACGTCGCGGCAGATTTCCACGCAAAAAATGCTGATTGCACATTAGTAATTTGCTTTTTATTTTCGCGCTGCAATAAAAATTATACGACGGTTATTTTCCTCTTCCGAATTTGTATTTTCCGGGCCGGTGTTTTGATAAACAATAAATTTTTATTACGCCCTTGACAAGGCTTTCATCTTTCGGCGAATTTTCCCTTACGCTTTCGAAAGACGCCGCCGTCAGTTTGGTGTTTTAATTTTTTCTCGCGATAACTCTTTCCTTATTTCGCGCGGCCTGACCCTGCCCTATTTATATAATATTCAAGCCTCGAACTTTCTAAAATTTTTTTGCCGCCGCCTGGCATGTCCTTTGCGTAAGGATAGCAAGGTTTACAAATCACCGGAGGATTTCAGGCCATGCGACAACTTGCACGACACCATGGAATGGTCGTGGGAATCCTGCTGATGATGGTGTGCTTTTTTGCCGTTGAAATTCTTGCGAGCTTCAATCCGGCGCCGGTTTTTGCCGGCGCCCTCAAAGCCAACTGGAATGCCAACACCGAAACGGATTTGGCCGGATATAAAATTTACTATGGCGAATCTTCGGGAAATTACGCAGCCTCCATCGATGTAGGAAAAATCACGCAGTATACGATCAATCAACTGAAGGACGGCGTGGTTTATTATTTCGCGATTACGGCGTTTGACAGCGCCGGCAATGAAAGCGGTTACTCGCTGGAAGTTTCGGCGAAAGTTATTTTGCTCGACACCACGCCGCCGGCCGTCAGCAGCGTGACGCCGCGCCACCTCAATACGCTGGAAATCAAGTTCAGCGAAGCGGTTTCGCTCACGAGCGCGCAGACTAAAACGAATTATGTGATCGATAACGGCGTCACGGTTGCCAGCGCGACGCTGCAGCCTGACAACATCACGGTGGTGCTCGGCACCAGCGCGCATGAAACCGGCAAGACGCATAAAATCACGATTCAAAATATTGCCGATCGCGCGCCAACGCCCAACACGATGGCACGAGCCGTCAGCTTTAATTATTTGCTTCCGGTCATCGACAAAACGCCGCCCACGGTGACGACTTTTCGCGCCGTAGATCGCGCCACGCTGGAACTCGTGTTTAATGAGCCGGTGAGTTTAAGCTCGGCGCAGACCGCGACGAATTACACCGTGACCAACAACGTGACGGTGCAAAACGCGAAACTGCAACCGGACAATCGCACGGTGACGCTGACCACCAGCCAGCACGCGACGAGTGTGAATCACACGCTGACGGTGCGTAACATTGCCGATCGCGCGCCGGCGCCCAATGTCATGTCGCAACCGGCAACATTTAATTATAATTTTCCCACCGTCGATAATGTCGCGCCCTCGGTTGCGAACGTGCGCATCGTCAATGGCACAACGATTGAAGTTTTTTTTAGTGAGCCAGTCACCAGCATCAGCGCGCAGACGAAAAGCAATTACCTCATCAGCCGCAATATCGTGATCGCGAACGCCGTGCTGAAAACGGATGCACGCACGGTGGTGCTGACGACCGGCCAGCATGTCGACGCGCAAGCTTACACGCTAACGGTTAACAATATTTTCGATCGCGCGACGCCGGCAAACAAGATGGCGCCGCCGGCAACGTTCACCTACACGTATCAAGCCGAAGATCTCCAAGCGCCGGAGGTGAGTTCCGTCGCGATGACGGATCTGACGCATGTGACGGTGGTTTTTAACGAACCGATTACCCAAGTCTCGGCGCAAAATAAGGCGAATTATCTGATCTCGGACGGCGTGCAAGTGCAACAAGCCGCGCTCTCGAGCAGCGGCTTGGAAGTGACGTTGACCACAGCGTCGCATCAATATAATAAAGATTATAATCTCACCGTCGTCAATATCAAAGACCGCGCGCCGGCGGCCAATACGATGGCGGCGAATACGACGCGCACTTATAAGCTAACCAACAATAACAACGGCGGCAACAACTCCGGGCTCAGCGTCAACGGTTTGAACTTGCCGAAATATGCTTTCGGCACGCTGCAAGTTGGCGAGAGCTATTACGTCGATCGCCCGGCGGTGATTCGACAGATTCCCGAGAGCAAGCGCGGCTTGTTGATGATCAAAACCGCGCTGACCGATCGAACGAATCGTGCGGAGCGTTTTCTTGAATTCAATCTGACGCGCGAGGCGAATATCTATGTGGCCTATGATAGCCGCGCCACGCAGCCGCCGGATTGGCTGAAAAATTTTTTCACGGACACCGGCGAAGACCTTGTCGTCTCCGAGCAGGCGGCGCCATTGCATCTTTGGAAATCGCGGTTCGGCCCGCGCCGCATCATTCTCGGCGGCAACATGGCCTCCGGCGCGCAAGCCGGCGCGAGCTTAAGCATGTATGTGGTGATGGTGGAAGACGTGCAATTGTCCGGCACGGACCCTTCCGCGCCGCAGTCTTTTGTCTTGCAGCAAAATTATCCGAATCCATTCTCGCGCTCCGGCAGTAACGGCAGTTTGAATAAAACGACGATTAATTTCTCTCTGTTAGAGGAAAATCAAGTCATCCTCACCATACACAACGCGCTGGGCCAGAAAGTGCGAGAACTCTACAACGGTTTGAAACCGGCAGGCAAATATCCAATCACGTGGGATGGCCGTGACGATAACGGCAATCTCCTGCCCAGCGGCACTTACCTCTGCACGCTCGAAGTGCGCCAAGAAGTGAACGACGCCGGATTTACCATGTCCGCCTCGTTGAGCCGCCAGACGCGGGTGATGACGTTGCTCAAGTAATGCCGGTATTTAGTTAGCAGTTTGCAGTATTCCGTTTGCAGTAATTCGTTTGCCATTTTCCTCCTCCTCCGCGGGGATGGGTCGATTCGACTCATCCCCATTTTTATTTATGGGTGAAAATCTTATTGACTTCGTTGGCGGCGTCGCCTATTTTGTTAAATATGAAAAAGTATCATACGACTCGGCGCTATGGTTTATATATTTTAAGCGCCGCCTTTTACAGCGCTTTGCCATATTTCGCGATCGCCGCCGATACTCCGTCTCGACTACACATTCAAGAAAACTCGCTTCAAACTTTGCGATTCCGCGTCACCGTTCCCGACCCGATTTTCACGCAGCAAAATGTCGATGAGCAAGTTTACGATATTATGCAGCTCGAAGGTTTTGTTTTGCAGCATGATCTCGGCGAAACGGCGCTGCCGGTTCGGAGCTTCACCATCATTTTGCCACCTACAGGAAATTTTCAACTGCGCTACAGCACAATACTAGGCCAACGCGTTTCCGGGAAAAATTTATTACCCGCACGGCAAGCAAAAATCGATCTCGCCGGTGATTCCGGGCGCTACGAATTTTCTCAAAGAAAATCGACGACAGCGCCGCAGCCGGTACGTTTAGTGGAAACCGGTTGGTGGCGCGGGTACCGATTGGGAAGAGTCGAAATTATTCCATTGCAAATCTCTGAAAATGCGGCTCAATTTTTTTCCGACGTCGAGGTGCAAATTGATTTTTCCGTGCCGCCCAACGCCGCGCCGCAAGCCCTCGTTCCGCTCACCAAGATCGAGTCTCTGGTTCTAAAAGAGACCTTGAATTTTCCCATCGCGCAACCGTGGCGAAAGAATTTCACCGCAAGAAATTTGCAACCCTCCTGGCCAAACGCCATCGCCTCGCCCGCAGTCAAAATTGCCATTGAGGACGACGGCTTTTATAACATTTCGTATCGCCTGCTCGATAGTCTCGGTCTCTCGCCCAGCCCGCTGAATCCCGCCACTTTTCAAATTTGGCAGCAAGGACGCGAAATACCGCTGCAATTATTCGACGACGGCGATAATCAATTCGAGCCGGATGAAACTCTCGGATTTTTCGGCGAGGGTTTGCGCGGCGAAACGAGTTATCATAACCATTTCACCAAACAGAATATTTATTGGTTAACCTTTAATGGCACGTCGGGGCAACGCTTTGCCCGCCGCGCGGTTGCCGCGACGCGCGATCCGGCGCCGCCTACAGCGAACAACTTTTGGGAACGGCTTCATTTTGAGGAAGAAAAAGAATACTACTTTGGCGACAATGATACGCAAATTTTTACCTCGGTCACCACACCCGGCGAAACGTGGATTTGGCAAAAGCTGCGCGGCGGCGAATTGTTCCAAACGAATGTCGTGCTGCCCAATGCGGTATTGACGAATGCGCCCTCGTGCAGTTTGCGCGCGCGGCTGCGCGGCACCACGGTCGATCCGGTTTCACCAAGCCATCACGTTCGTTTCATCATCAACAACAACCCCGTCGGCGAAGTTTTGTTCGACGACACCGAAGAAATCAGCTTCCGCGCGGCGTTTCCGGGCGCCTGGCTGCGCGAGGAAAATAACATTTTTCAAATCCGCTCCATTGACGACACGGGCGCGCAAATCAATCAAATTTATATCGATTGGTTTGAAATGGGCTATTGGCGGCAATACCTCGCGAACGATAATCAACTGACATTTCGCGAGCCGCAAAATTCGAGCGGCGCGGAAACGTTGTATAAAATTGACAATTTCATCTCGAACGATATTCTGCTTTTTGATCGCCGCCAGCAGCAGAAGCTCGAAGGATTTTCTTTTACTCCCACGGCGGTCAATCGTTTTCAGATCGCCTTCGTCGATTCAACAAAAAGCAATCGAGATTACGCGGCGTTGACGCGCGAGGCTTTTCGCACGCCGGCGAAAATTTGGGTCGATTCCCCTGCCAATTTACAGGCTTCGAACAACGCCGCCGATTATATTCTGATCACCCCCGCGGAGTTTCGCGCGGCGGCGCAACGTTTGGCGGAATACCGGCGGCAGCGCCGCGGGCGTCAAGCCAAAGATCGATTCGAGAATTTGCGCGCAGCCGTTGTTGACATCGAAGATATTTATGACGAGTTTAGTTTCGGCATTCCGCATCCGGAAGCCGTGCAAAAATTTTTGCGACATGCTTATGAGAATTGGCAAAGTCCCGCGCCAAGCTTCGTCTGTTTTTTGGGCGATGCGAGTCTCGATCCGAATTTCTATGAGGCGGGAAGCTACAAGCGCAATTTTATTTTTACATTCGGCAATCCCGCGAGCGACAATCGCCTGGCGTGTTTTGACGGGCCGGAGGACTTTTTGCCCGAGATGATCGCCGGCCGTCTGCCGGCGGAAACATTGGCGCAGGCGAATGCGCTGGTCGACAAAATTATTTTTTATGAAAACGCCGGGCTGGCGGAATGGAACAAAACCTTTGTTTTTCTCAACGGCGGCGTCAACAGTTTTGAACAAAGCACTTTTCGCAGCCAATCGGAAGCTTTGATTAACGGACATGTTTTGGCGAACCCGATTAGCGGCCGCCCCGTGCGGATTTATAAAACCACGCCGGATCGGACGATCGGCGAGCTGCGCCCGGAAATTCTTAGCGCGATTGACGCCGGCGCGCTGATGTTGACGTTTTCCGGGCATGCCGGCACGCAAACGTGGGAGCTGATGTTCTTTAATGCCGATATTGCCGAGCTGCGCAATCACGAGGTCTATCCGTTTATCGCGAGCATGACTTGCCACACCGCACGCTTCGCGAATTCCAATCAGGAAAGTTTTGGCGAAGATTTTCTGCGCCCGCGCGACAAAGGCGCCATTGCCTTTTGGGGCACTTCCGGTTTCGGTTTTAGTTTTCAAGACGGCGTTTTGCTCGACAGTTTGTTTGCGAGTTTGTCGCGCGATACGGTGCGCTATGTTGGCGTGGCAACGACATTGGCCAAAATCGGTTTGTGGAAAGCGTTGGGCAATGCGCCGATCAATGTCAACACGATTGACCAATATACTTTGCTCGGCGATCCGGCCATGCAGCTCGCTTTGGCGACGGCGCCGGATTTATCTATGACCGCAGATAATATTCGCGTGTCGCCGAGCGCGCCGACCGAAGACGAAGTGCAAGTGCAAGTCAGCGCCAAAGTGCGCAATTTCGGTTTGGCAACGACGGATTCGGTCGACGTCGAAATAACCATCACGGCCGTGGAAAATAACGCAGAAAAATTCCGCCAACAAACGAAGCTTGGCCCCATTGGCTATGCGGATAGCGCGAGCGGCTATTGGCTCAGCCGCGGCAGCCGCGGCGATTTTCGGATGCAAAGCGCGGTTGATCGCGGACAGAAAATCATTGAAGAGAATAAGAAAAATAATTCCGCGGAACGGACGATTTTCTTTGCGCCGAGTTCAGCGACACTCGCCGCGCCGTTGCGTTTCGCCTTGCTCAAAGACAACCGGCCGCGATTGAGTGTTTATAGCCCATCAGCAGTGACGCAGAAAAGCCGAAGTTATTTTTTTGAAATCGATACCAGCGCAGATTTTAACAGCTCGCTCAAGGTCGTTTCGCCGCCGGTTCCTGAAGAACGCTTGCGGACAAGCTGGCAAGTTCTTGCGCTGCTGCGCGATCGTCTTTACTTTTGGCGCAGCCGCATGCAAGAGGGCGCTTGGCAAGTGGCTTCATTTTCGATTGATGCGCAAACACCCCATTCCGGTTTTCGCCAAAGCGGCGCGCAATGGCGTGAGGGAATTTTCGTTAAGACGATTTTTTTCAACTCCGGCGTCACGCTTGCCTCCGGGCAAAAAGAAGGAACCTTTCTGTCTCCCGAAATCGGGCCGGCCAAAGCCTGGCAAGGGGCAAGCGGCAAATGGCAGATGGAAAGCGGAAGTTTGCAATTTGCCATATTCGGACGAAGCGCGCTGAGTTCCGCGTGGCAAACGCTGAAAAAAGATTTAAGTACGCCGGAAATTTCCCTCGCTGATATTGACGCGACACAATTTCCTTTTTTAAGATTGCAAGCGACGTTTCGGGATGATGACGGCCTCGATGCGCCGATCCTCACCGAATGGAGCGTAGAATTTGCGCCGCGCAGTGATTTCGCGACCGGGCCGCAAGTCGCCAGCGTTTCCGCCGATTCAATTTTAGAGGGGGAGAAGGTGAGATTCACGGCGGAAGTTTTTCATTTCAACAACGCCGCGCCGGCGAGCGCAGAAAATGTGCGCGCCATTATTTCACAGCTTGATCCGCGCGCGGCGCGCGGGCGCCGTCAACTCGCAACATTTGCTTTGACGCTTGTGCCGGAAAGCTCACAAAGTTTTAGCTTCGATTGGAATTCCGCCGGCAGCCGCGGGGAGAATGTTTTTTTTGTAGAAGTCGACCCGGAAAATCAGTTGGTGGAACCGGTCGAGTTCAACAACGCTGCGACGCTTGCGGTTTATGTCAAGACTGATCAAGCCAAGCCGCAACTCGAAGTTACTTTTGACGATCAAGCGGTGATTGACGGCGATTACGTCTCTTCGACTCCGACGATTCTTTGCAAAATTTTTGATAATAGCTCACTGCCGATTGCCGACACGAGCCGCGTGCAAGTCTTGCTGCAAGAACAGCGCGTGGCTTATGCGAATGCCGAGGTTCTTCAACTCGAAAGTTTTCCGAATGGCCCGGTGCGCGCGCAAGTGACGTATCGCCCGCGGCTCATCGGCGGCGAACATATGATCGAGTTTGTCGTGCGCGATGCCAGCAATAATTTTACCTATTATCGTGCCGAGGTAAAAGTTGACACCGAGTTTCATCTGCGCGAGGTGATGAATTATCCGAACCCATTTCGCGAGGCCACGGAATTTACTTATTATTTAACCCAGCCCGCTGACGAAGTGAGGATAAAAATTTTCACACTCTCCGGCCGCTTGATTGCCACTCTCGACCATGCCCCGGCCAATGCCGGTTTCAATCGCGTGCCCTGGAATGGCCGCGATGCCGACGGCGATATTTTGGCGAACGGCGTTTATCTCTATAAACTGACGGCAAAATCGGGAGAGAAAAAGTTAGAAGAGATTCAGAAGTGCGTGGTGCTGCGGTAGCGCCAATTTACTTCTTGCATTCTTGAAGCGAGTTCGATATATTTTTTACGATACCAGGATCATGCATTAGACTGAACTTTAGAATTTATGAGATGAGGTGAAACCGTGGAAACAACCATAACCGTCGATTTTCCTAAACCGGTTTATCAGCGTTTGCAACGGCAAGCGCGAATGATGCAAGCGCCCATTGCTGAAATTGTCGTGCAAACGGTGCAATACAGCTTGCCGGCATGGCTTGAGGTGATTCCGCCGGAGCACGAAAAAGCGTTGGTAAAATTATACGATTTGAGCAATGCGCAATTGGAAAGGATTGCCAAAAGCAAATTGTCCAGGCCTAAGCAACAGAAATTGGATAAGCTTTTGGAGAAAAACCGCGAAGACTTTTTAACTTTTAGAGAACGCGAGGAACTGGATGTTTTACACCTCGAAGCTGATTTTCTGACATTAAAAAAAGCGCAAGCTCTTGTCATCCTTAAAGAACGAGGCTGCAAATTACCGCTACTGACTTCAAGAAGATAAAATCTTCAATTTGTCCAGAATAGGAAAAATTTTACGACAACGAATCGCGGAACGCGCTCAATATCGTTGCGGTTACTGTCTTGCTCGTGAAGATTTGCTAGGCGATTTCTTGCAAGTCGAGCATATTTTGCCCAAATCTTTGGGCGGGACGAATGACGAAGAAAATTTATGTCTCGCTTGTTCCATGTGCAACGATGCTAAATGGGCGAAAACCCACGCCCACGATCCCATCTCTAACACGTATGTTGCTCTATTTAACCCGAACAAGCAAAAGTGGTCTGAGCATTTTTGTTGGAGTTCAGACGATTCCATCATTTTAGGCCTTTCCGCTTGTGGCCGTGCGACAATTGCGGTATTACATTTGAATCATCCGCATCGAGTCCGTGTCAGAAAATTCTGGGTTAAACTTAACGAACATCCACCTCAAGCATAATTCCCTCATGAACACACCAACTTCCCTCGACACCTCCGGCCTCGGCGGCCATCCCAAAGGTCTTACCACGCTTTTTTTTACCGAGCTGTGGGAACGCTTCAGCTACTACGGCATGCGCGCCATTCTGGTGTTGTATATGGTCGCGCCCGCAACGAGTGGCGGCCTCGGCTTCGACACGAAAAGCGCGGCCTCGCTTTACGGCACGTATACGATGTCCGTCTATCTCATGTCTCTGCCCGGCGGACTGATTGCCGACCGCATTTTAGGCGCGCGCCTCGCGGTGCTGCTCGGCGGCATCATCATCGCCTGCGGGCATTTCACCATGGTCTTCTCGTCGCTGCCGTTTTTTTACACCGGCCTGGTGTTGATTGCCTGCGGCACCGGTTTGCTCAAACCGAACATCAGCACGATGGTCGGCAGCCTTTACGGCGAAAACGATCCGCGCCGCGATAGTGGCTTCTCGATTTTTTATATGGGCATCAATCTTGGCGCGGTGTTGGCGCCGCTCGTTTGTGGTTATCTCGCGCAAAGCGAAAGCTTCAAGAATTGGCTGGCTTCGATGGGATTTGAACCATCAGCAAGTTGGCATTGGGGCTTCGGCGCCGCCGGCGTCGGCATGACGCTCGGTTTGATCGTGTATCTCGCGCATCGGCAGCGTTTGGCGCATATCGGGCAGATGAGGCGTAAAGCGAAAAACGTAACCAGCGCTGCCGCGCGCCCGCCGTTGACGAGCGCAGAGTGGAAACGCGTCGGCGCCATTTTCATCTTTTTTCTCTTCACCATTTTGTTCTGGGCCGCCTACGAGCAAAAAGGCGCGAGCCTCAATCTTTTTGCGGACCGCCTCGTGCGCACCGAAGCCTTCGGCATGAAATTTCCATCGAGCTGGCTGCAATCGATGACCGCATTTTTCGTCATCATCTTAGCGCCGCTGTTTTCCATGCTCTGGGTGCGCATGGGCGAGCGCCAGCCCTCGAGTCCCGCGAAATTCACGCTCGGTCTTTTATTTATCGGCCTCGGCTATTTGCTGATGATTCCCGCGGCGATGCTCACCGTCTCCGGCAAGATCAGCCCGCTGTGGCTCATCGGCCTTTACTTCTTCGAAGTCGTCGGCGAAATGTGTTTGAGTCCCGTTGGCTTGAGCACCGTCACCAAACTGGCGCCGGCCAAAATTCTCGGCATCATGATGGGCGTGTGGTTTCTCGCCGCCTCATTGGGCAACAAACTCGCCGGTTATTTCGCGGGATTTTTTGATGCGAACAACGCCGGCGTTTTGACCGCGCTTTACGGTTCCATCGCCGTCGGCCTCTTGATCGCCGCCGGCATTCTCGCCGCGCTGACCCCGGCGATTCGCAGGTTGATGGGCGGGGTGCGTTGAAACGTAGCGCAGACTGCCAGTCTGCGTCCCAAAGAATTGAAAATTTTAAATTGTAAATTTTCAATTTAAAATGCTAACGTTAATGTTTTGGTAGTAGAAATGGTTTCCGGAGCAATACGATATGGCCCTCACCAAATCCCGCAACAAAATGATCGTCGGCGTTTGCGGCGGCCTTGCCGAATGGCTCGGCTGGTCGCCCAACATGGTGCGAATTCTTTACGTCATTGTTTCCGTTCTGAGCGCGGCGTTTCCCGGTATTTTTGTTTATCTCATTCTCTGGTTGGTGATGCCGCCGCCCTCGCGCCGGTGAAAAACTTGCCGCGATCCGGAGATCGCTTTCGCGGTTGAATTTCATTTTTGCTAATCGACGATTGCATAAAATCGGAGTTAAGATTATGAAGAAGCTTTTTAAAGTCTTGCTCATTGTTGCATTCATGATCACGCCGCCCTCCGGCGTTTTCACCGACGAGGGCATGTATCCCTTGTCGGAAATTCACAAGCTGGATTTGAAAGCGAAGGGCTTTAAAATCGATCCCAAAACGCTTTATAATCCGCAGGGCGTGAGCTTGGTGGATGCGATTGTGCAAGTGAGCGGTTGCACCGGCTCTTTTGTGTCGCCTGAGGGATTGGTGCTCACCAATCATCACTGCGCCTTTGGCGCGGTGCAAGCGGCGAGCACGGCGGAAAAAGACTATTTGAACAACGGTTTTCTCGCGCGTATGCGCAACGAAGAAATTCCCGCCAAAGGTTACACCTGCCGCATCACCGAATCCTATCGCGACGTTTCGGTGGAGGTGCTCGGCGCGGTGCAAGAGAATATGAGCCTCGCCGAGCGCGCCAAAGCGATCGAGCAGAAGATCAAAGAACTCGTCGCGGCGGAAGAGGCGAAGGCCAAAGATATTCGCGCCGAAGTGGCGGAGATGTTTGCCGGCAAGAGTTATGTGTTGTTCATTTATCGCAACATTAAAGACGTGCGGCTGGTTTATGTGCCGCCGCGCCGCATCGGCGAGTTCGGCGGCGAAACCGACAATTGGGTTTGGCCGCGCCACACCGGCGATTTTTCTTTTCTGCGCGCGTATGTGGCGAAAGACGGCTCAACGGCGGATTATTCTCCCGACAACGTGCCATTTAAACCACGACGCCACTTGAAAGTGGCGCCACAGGGCGTGGACGAAAACGATTTTGTTTTCATTCTCGGCTATCCGGGCCGCACCTTCCGCCACCAGCCCGCGGCGTTTTACGAATATCATGAAAAATATTTTCTGCCGTTTCATGCGGATTGGTTCGCGTGGCAAATCGAGATGATGGAAACCGCCGGCAAGAGCGATCAGGAAGTCGCCATTCGCTTGAGCAGCCGCATCAAAGGCTTGGCGAATCGTATGAAGAATTATCGCGGCAAATTACAAGGCTTTCAGCGGTTGAGTTTGCTCGAAAAGAAACGCCAGGAAGAACGCGAGCTGCAAGCGTTCATCGATGCCGATATGAAACGTCAGACGCAATATGTCGCGGTTTTGCCGGAAATAAATAAAACTTACAGCGCGATCATGACGGACGCTGATCGCAATCATCTTCTTGGACAAATCACCGGCAGTTCCGTGTTGCTCTCGGCGGGTTATACGGCATTCAAATTATCGACGCAGCTTCAAAAAGAAGATTTGCAGCGCGAGCCGGCGTATATGAATCGCAACTTGCCGGCGCTCAAAGATCGGATGGATCTTGCTTACGCCGATCGCAATGAGTCAATCGACAAGCTCTTTTTAAAAGAGATTTTGAAAAAGGTAAGCCGTTTGCCGGAAGGGCAGAAGATTGCAGCAGTTGAAGCGATGGTTAAAAATTCCAAGAACGGCTCGGTTGAAGCTGCTATCGACAAATTTGTTGACGAGGCGCACGCCAGCTCGAAGTTGCGCGACGCGGCATTTTTTAAATCGCTGTTGAATATGAAGCCGGAAGATATTCGCGCGCAGCAAGATCCCTTTATCGAATTGGCCGCCGCTTTAGACGTCGAGTTCGAGAAAAACCGCGAGACGGATCGGGCGCGGCAAGGCGCGCTCTCCAAGCTTTTGGCGCAACTCGTCGAAGTCAAACAAATGTGGAAGCAAACGAATTTTATTCCCGACGCGAACAGCACGTTGCGCTTGACGTACGGCCACATTCGCGGCTATGCGCCTAACGACGCCGTGCGCTATCATCCCGTTACCACGCTCGCCGGCGTTTATCAAAAGAATTTGAGCGGCAATGTTGATTTCAACGCGCCGGCGCGTTTGTTGGATTTATGGCGCGCCAAAGATTTTGGCAAATTCAAGCATGCGAAATTGCAAGACGTGCCGGTGGCGATTCTTTACGACACCGACACGACCGGCGGCAATTCCGGCAGCCCGGTGCTGAATGCGCGCGGCGAGCTGGTCGGCGTGAATTTTGATCGCAGCTATGAAGCGACGATTAACGACTATCAATGGAGCGCGGAATATAGCCGCTCGATTGCCGTGGATATTCGCTATGTGCTGTGGGTGGCGCAAAAATTTTCCGGCGCGGAATCTATTTTGCAGGAATTGGGCGGGCAATAAAATTACGGAGTGCAAAGCTTCAGCTTTGCATATTAATCACGCGCGTCTCGCCCGGTTTTGTAACCCAGAGGCGTTCTAAATCAATATGATGCGATTGCGCTGCTGCAAGCAATAACTTCGGCGGCTCATCCATCGGCTCATCGGCGAGATCAAACGTGCCCCAATGCGTTGCCAGCATTTTTTCCGCGCGCACGTCAAGAAACGCTTGCAGGCTTTGCGCCGGCTCCATGTGCACGGACGACATGAACCAGCGCGGTAGATAGGCGCCGATAGGGAGGAGGGCTAAATCAAACGCGCCGAGTTTTTCGCCAATTTCTTTAAAGCCCGGAAAATAGCCGGAGTCGCCGCCAAAATAAAAACGATGGTGTTTTCCCAGCACGGCCCAACTGCACCATAGCGTGCCGTTGCGATTGTGCACGCCGCGACCTGAGAAATGCTGCGCCGGTGTGCAATGAATTTGCAACCCATTCCATTCGAGATCTTGCCACCAATCTAATTCGATGATCCTGTCTTTCGCAATGCCAAAGCCCTGCAAAATTTTTCCCACCCGCAAAGGCACCAAATAACGCGGGCGATTACCGAGCCGTTTGATCGTTGCCCGATCGAGATGATCGTAATGATCGTGTGAAAGCAGAACGCCGTCAATAGGAGGGAGGTGCTCCAATCGCGGCGAGGGCGGCACAATCCGTTTTGGCCCTGACCACGAAACCGGCGAGCAGCGCTCCGAGAAAAGCGGATCGGTGAGAAGCGTGCGACCTTCAAGCTGAATCAATGCCGTGGTGTGGCCAATCCAAGTTGCGGTAAATTGGCCGCCATTCTCACGAAGAGATTTGCCGTCGTTGGGGATGCAGGATAAATCATAGCGCCGTGATTTTTGCGGCGCTTTACCTCGCCGGCGATCCCATTGCCACTTTAAAAAATCAGCGAAGCCATGACTTGTAAAACCGGGATAAGGATTGCGAAAAGTCTTTCCGAAGTGATGAGCGAGAGGCGATAATGTCAAAGTATTAGCGGACTCCTTCTATACATTCCAAAATTTCAAGTCCTCTCCCGAGCGCATTTTGGTGATGTAAATAATCTGCCCGGTGTGATAGGAAAAATGCTCGACGACATGAAAGATCGCGCCGAGCGCGGTGACGTTGAAGCCTTGAATGACGCGCGGCTCCACAAGTTTGTCGATGGGCAAATTCGCTAAAACCGTGTCGACGGCGGCCAATGTCGCTTCGAGCTTTTGCAGCAATTCGGCTTTGGAACAGGATTCGCGCGCGGCAAATTCGGCGGGGCGATGGCGCGCATCTGCCGCGCCGCCGACGCCGTGAATAAGCCATTGCCGTATATTCCCGCACAGATGTAAAATCAAATTGCCAACGCTATTGCTGGCCTCGTTGGGACGCCACCACACTTCGGCTTCGCTCAGCCTGGCGAGACAAGCACGCAGCCACGGCAGATATTCTTGTTGCAGATGGCGGCGCGCCTCGGAAATAAAAATCTCAGGCGTAGAATTGAGCATAAAACCTCCAGTCTTTTTTCTGCAATATACAAAACGGTCGGCGAAATCACAAGTGGTCTTTTTGCTGAACCCAGCATGAATTTAGAAAAGTGTGATATATCATTTGACTTCGGTACGTTGATGGATTATATTTCTCAGACCCGAATTTTGATTATCCGTGGGCGATAGCAGACGGTCTCAGTCTCACGAAAGGAACGCGATGCCGCAAAAAAAGGAAAATAACGTTCGAACCAGTGAACCAACGACGATACGCCATCCTTGGTTATGGGTGCCTAGTCTCTATTTCGCCGAAGGCATTCCTTATGTGGTCGTGATGACGGTTTCAGTCATCATGTACAAACGGCTGGGCATTTCAAATACTGATATTGCATTATACACGAGCTGGCTTTATCTACCTTGGGTTATCAAACCTTTGTGGAGCCCGCTGGTTGACATATTCAAAACCAAACGATTTTGGATCGTTTGCATGCAGCTCCTTGTCGGCGCCGGGCTTGGCGGCGTGGCGCTGACGATTCCGCTGCCGGATTTTTTTAAATATACCTTAGCGTGTTTCTGGCTGCTCGCTTTTAGCTCGGCAACCCACGATATTGCGGCTGATGGTTTTTATATGTTGGGACTTTCCGAACACCAACAGACGTGGTTTGTCGGTATTCGCAGCACTTTTTATCGCTTGGCGATGATTACCGGGCAAGGTCTTCTCATTATCCTGGCCGGTTATATCGAGAGCCACAGCGGCCTGCCAACGGTGGAGATCACCATTTCTGCCCAACCGAATATTCCGCCCAGCGTTTTGATGAATCCCGATTCTATCGCGGTTTCAACTCTCACGGGCGATTTGCGAATTGTGCCTTATCTGGCAAGCTTGGAAATAAGCACGGTGCCACAGCGAAAAAGTGAAGCGGACTCTGTCATCGCCCTCGCCAAACAATGGAACATTAAGAATGGTTTTTATGCGGAAGAGAAAAAAGCGCAAGTGTCGTCCTCACCCTCATGGTGGCAAAATGTGACCTCCTGGTGGCGGCAGAATATCGTCAAATCCCTAGAATCATTTTTGAAGAAATATTTCGGCCCCAACGATAAATCCGCCCGGCAAACAGATTTTGTTGGCAGGGTGGGGACTTTATTCTTTCGTTTGTCGAAACAACCGGAGACCGGCAGGGAAGTGGTTGTAAATTGGGGCCGCGAAGCGGGGGATAAAAGCCTCGCCTTGGTCGAAGGCGCGAGATTTGTTTTCAATGACCGGAATTGGCATAAGCCGGTTTGGACGGTCATTCAATTGGATCCAAAACTGCAATCGGCTTCATCCGCTTCTTTTAAAGCGCGAGCGGGGAATATACCTTTGGCATGGTCAATCACCTTTGTGGTATTGACCGGCATGTTTATTTTGTTTTTTGTCTATCACCGTTTTATTTTGCCCTATCCGCAAATCGACGCTGCGATCGTGAGTCAAAAATCCGGAGGCGTCTTCGGTGAATTCTTTACGACCTTTGGCGCATTCTTCAAGAAAAAAAATATCGGCATCATTTTGGCGTTTCTCTTATTCTATCGCTTTGCCGAAGCGCAGCTGCTCAAGCTGGCGTCGCCGTTTTTATTGGATGCGCGCGAAGTCGGCGGCCTGGCTTTGACAACGGGTCAGGTAGGGTTTGTCTATGGAACCGTCGGTATCATCGCATTGACTTTAGGGGGATTGCTTGGTGGTTTTGTCGCGGCTCGCGATGGATTAAAACATTGGCTGTGGTGGATGGTTTTGGCGATTAATGTTCCGGATATTGTTTATGTTTATCTTTCCTACGTGCAACCCGAAGACTATTGGATGATTAACCTTTGCGTTGCCATTGAACAGCTTGGCTACGGTTTCGGTTTCACCGCATTTATGCTTTATATGATTTACGTTTCTGCAGGAGAGCACAAGACCGCCCATTTTGCGATATGCACGGGTCTCATGGCTTTAGGAATGATGCTACCGGGGATGTTTAGCGGCTGGTTACAGGAGATTATCGGTTATCAACATTTCTTTGTGTGGGTCATGATGGCGACGATTCCACCGTTTGTGATTACGAAGTTTATTCCGCTTGATCCGGAATTTGGAAAGAAAGCTAAAAAATAATTCCGCGGCTTTACCGTTTAGACCGGACAAATATTTTCAACGGTAATCTCGAAACCCGCCAGCACTTCCGATCGCACGCTTTCGCCGACGCCGTATTTGCCGATCAAAGCATACGCGCTGCCGCGCAAATTGTAGAGTTCGATAGTGCGCAGCTTCGGATCGACAATCCAGTATTCACGCACGCCGGCTTTCGCGTAAATTTTAAATTTTTCACGTCGGTCTAGAAACCAATTGCTGGGCGAAAGCACTTCGACAACAATGTCGGGCGCGCCTTCGACTCTTTCGTCTTTAACAATATCCAATCGCTCTTTCGCAACAAAGATCACATCGGGTTGAACGGGATTGGCAAGACCGGGCAGCAAAACATCCGTCGGCGCATCTAAAACCATTCCAGCATCATGATCTTCTGCAAAACTTAAAAAGGTCGCGGCAAATTTAAGTTTACACCGCTGATGAATCGTTAAAGGCGCAGGCGACATATACAATTCTCCCTCGATGACTTCGTAAATCCAACCGTCTGCCGGCAAGCGGCAGTAATCTTCATAAGTCCATTTTCCCTGCGGCGGCCATTCGTTTTCCACCCGTCCCGGGGGAATGAGAATATCCGTCGCGGCATGAAAAGAGGGGGTGAGTGACATTGCTTGACTCCAAATTCAATCTTTGCTCGTTCTGTAGCTCAACATTTATGTTGAGAGGAAACCGCGCGCAACATAAATGTTGCGGTACAATTATTTCTCCGGCACGCGCAGCCGTTCCACGGGGTGGCCGCCGATTAAGTGGCTTTCGATGATTTCATTCACGTCATCGAGCGTCACGCGGCCATACCACACGCCGTCAGGATAAACCACGATGGAAGCGCCGAGTTCGCATTGATCCAGACAACCGGCTTTGTTCGCGCGCATTTTTCCTTTCAAGCCGCGCCGATGCAGCTCTTCTTTGAATTTTGCGGCAATGGCCTCCGAACCTTTGGCCGCGCAGCAGCCTTTTGGATTATCCGGAGGCCTCGCGTTCGTGCAAATAAAAATATGGCGCTCAAATCGTGACATGATGCTGTTTGCTTTTTGCTTTTTTCTTTTTGCCCTTTGCCTTAAAAGAGGGGCTTGCCAATCATCTCGAAAATCATGTAGACAATCGCGCCCAGCGTTAAAATGCCAAACGGCGCAGCGAGACCGATGAATTTAAAATTCTCGGTCATGATTTGGCCGTATTCCATCGCCGCGGCGGTGTTGACGGTGATGTCGCCTTGAATCTTAACTTGGCAGGCCAAACGTTCTTTGGATTTGTCGCCCAGCTGCAATTTTTCAAAAAAGGTCATGTCACTAGCGCATTCTTTAGGCGCCACGGCGACTTTGTCGGTGCCGCACAAACCGAAACCGCGGCAATTGGCAATTTTATTTACGCCGCCATAAACACTCACGCCGGCTTGCTGCGCCGCTTTGCGCAGCGTGGTTCCAGCCGGGACTTCGACTTTTCGATTTTCCGCTTCAAAGAAAACTGTAGGCATGTGTCGCTTCCTCCTTCGGTTGATGCCGTTAAGTTGTCAAAATTTCGTCGGTGATTAATACAAGATTTTGGCGTTTGTCTGTCAATAAAGCCATTTGGTTCAGAAAATCTCGACCTAAAAGGCTGGGGATGAGTTTCTCAACTTTCCGGTCGCGTTTATGAGCATCCTTGATGACGAAGATATGATCATGATTGGCGCGATAAAAACCGCGATCAGATTCAAAATATAGCTCAATGTCTTCCATGAGAAAAAGTATCTTTGCATCGATGCCAAATCTCCTGCATACAAACCGCGCTTCAACATAAGGGGCGTCAAATCGCCCCCACGATCCAAAAATTTTCATAAGATCAGGTTGACTTCTTCCAAGGTGACAAACTCAACCACAATGTCTCCGGCATTTTGGGGATAGTTTTTACGTAAACGCTGCAAAAGTATTTTCAGGCTCTTTCCATGATCGATAACGTGCTTATTGAAAACAGCCACCCATTCTTCTTTATATTTTATTTTTAGCTCTTCATAATGCTCATTGAACCAAATGTTATCAGCTCGAAAATTCCGGAGCTTTTCCAGCAGGATTTCTTCATTTTCAATCTTTGGAAAATGGTCAAATTTTTGTTCTAAAGTTTCCATTTTGCACCTCGGGTAACGAAACTCAATTTTTCCTTCACGCCGGAATTTCCCAGACGAGCCGTCTGAGTTACTTAAGTTACTTACCACCCGCAGCCTGAATTTGTTCGCGCGCTTTTTGTGCCAACTCGCCGTTCGGAGCGGCGTCGGCAACTTTTTGCCACCATTGCACGGCTTCCTCTTTTTTACCTTTGGCCAAATTAATCACGCCAAGATTGAACATGGCGTAATCGTAATTCGGTTTATATTTCAGCACCTGTTGCAGCTCATTGAGGGCTTTTTGACGAAAAGAACCTTGGTGTTGAGGATCGGCCGACTCGTGTTGGGCATGGTTGTAATAAATTCCCGCCAAGCTCATGCGCACGGGCACGTTTTCCGGTGAAATTTTTAAATAACGTTGAAAATAATCTGCCGCTTCATCGAAACGGCCGGCGATTTCATACATGCCGCCCAAAGCGAGTAGAGCCGTGGTGTCTTGCGGATTGGCCTGCAAAGCGCTTTTGTATTGGTCGATTTGCTTGCGGACATTTTCCATGGCCGCCATGTCCATGCCTTGCTCGCCGGCTTCGGGAGGCGCGGCGCCGCTCATTTGCGCCTGGCTCATGGGTTTGGGGTTATCTTGCTTGTAGGTCAATAAAAAGAGAATGCCGATCAACGCCGGCATGCCGAGCAAAGGCAGCAAGATTGCCGTCCACGAACGTTGCGGCGAGGCGCTGCCGGATTGAGCTTCAAACTCACCCACGCCCTCGTCATGATTGTTTGCCGCGGCAACGGCGCTACCAACCGTATGGCCGCACGCATGACAAAACTTGGCCTCCGGTTTTAATCCGGCGCCGCAATTTTCACAAAAAGCGCCGCCGCTTTTTTCAACAATTTTGTTGCCGCAATTTGAACAAAATTTCGCTCCCTTGGGCACTTCCGTATTACATTTGGAACATTGATTCATGATTTCCTCAAGACGGATCTAAAACGGCACAAATGCGATTGAGCAGCTCAAGTTTGGCGTGGTCATCGCGATGGTGATAAACGAAGATTAAATTTCGCATCATCCGCGCGATAATGTCGCGCGGCCGCGCCGGCTGCAAAAAATTCTCATGAAACGGATGCTTGGCGCGGTGCAGCAACGCCATGCAATCATAGCGCGTCAGCGTGCGGCCGGCGTTGAACGGATCGAAGTAAAACGAATCCGGCGGCGAATGATACTGGCAAATAAAATGCACGGGCATGTTGATGCCGCGAATCGGCAAGTGCAAGCGGCGGGCAATGAGCAGATAAATCACCGACAGCGTGATCGGAATGCCGGTGCGCCGCTCCAACACGCGGTTGAGAAAAGAATTGTCCGGATCATAATAATCTTCGACATTTCCCGAAAATCCCTCTTCCTCAAAGAGCACTTGATTGATGACCCGCACGATGCGCGTTTTATCGCGATGCGGATGCAAATCTTTAATGCGGCGGCCAACCCGATCGGTCAGTTTTTGCAGCTCTTGTTGATACGGCGCCATGTCGAGGTCGGGATAACCCAAACGCGCGAGAAGAAAAGCGGCTTGTTCGAGATCGATATGTTCGTCTTCCAACAGGCCCACTAAATAAAATGAGCCGATTAAATCTTCGTGCTGTATTTGCGCCAACACTTGCTGCGCTTCGATGCGGGTTTTGCCGTCGACGTCCATGTGCACGGTTTCACGCAATAAACCGGCGGCCGGCGGGCCAATCTGTTTCAGACGTTCGCGCGCGATATCGCTCACCTGCGTATCGTCATCGCCGAGGAGCGTAATCAGAGCTTGTATTTCGCTGGTTTTGGCCATGTCAGTATTGGGTTTTGTCTATTACAAGTGTGCTTTTTGGTTGTGGCTTGTCCACGTTGCGGTATTTAATTCTCATGCGAACGTTCCGAAAATCCGGGCAGACAAGGCTACGCGGCGCGCGGTTTGCCAAAACGATTTTCGGTGCCTTCAATGAGGCGGCGAATATTTTTGCGATGGGTGAAGACGATTAAGACGCCGACCAAGAGGCTAAATTGAAACAGCGCATCCGGCACTTCTTTGTTGAAAAGAACTTGCATCAGCCACAACACCACCGGCAAGCTGAGCGCGGCGAGCATCGAGCCGACGGAAACATAGCGCGTGACATAAACGACCCCGATAAAAATCACCAAACAAATGAGCGCGGCGATGGGATACAAGGCGATAATCATGCCGCCGGCAGTGCCGACGCCTTTACCGCCGCGAAAGTTGGCAAACACCGTCCAGATATGGCCGCAGACCGCGGACAAGCCCGTGACGATCGGCATCACCGTGGCGTCGATATAGCCGGAGCCGAAGGGTTGCCATTGCGCGACCCAAATGGTTGCCGCGAAGCCTTTGAAAATATCAATCAACGTGACCACGAGGCCGGGCATCCAACCCAAAACACGAAACACATTCGTGCCGCCGGCATTGCCGCTGCCTTCGTGGCGAATGTCGAAATCCCAACCGCGCACGATTTTGCTGACGAGAATCGCGGTGGGAAATGAGCCGGCCAAATAACCGAGTGCAACCACTGCCAACAAGGTCAACATAACAGGACTCCATTATTCACCGAGAAAGGCGATCGCCACCGCCCCGGGGCCGGCATGCGCGCCAAGCGCCGGCGAAACGCCCACGATCGAAATGTCGGCGACTTCAAAATATTTGCGAATCCACGCGGCGTGATATTGGGCGCCTTCGAGATTATTCGCGTGCGCGACCATGAAACGCAATTTGCGCTTGCCGGCGGCTTCGCGTTTGACGAGGTCCATCAGCTTGCGCCGGCCATGATCGCCGCCGAAAGTTTTGGCGACGACTTCGATTTTGCCCTCGGCGTTGATCAATAAAATCGGCTTCAAATTTAAGAGGCGCGCCAATGCCCCGCGAAAACGCGAGACGCGCCCGCCGCGCACGAGATATTCCATCGTTTCGAAGCTGATATAGAGACGCACATTTTGAATCGCCCAATCGACGCGGCGCTTGAGTTCTTCCAGATCATTCACGCCGGACTCCAGCGCTTCGGCGGCCTCGCGGAGAATGAGGCCCAAGCCGATGCAGACGTTTTTGGAATTCATCACCTGCACATTGATTTTATCCTTCACCGCCGGCGCCGCGCGCTGCGCCGCTTGGAACGTGCCGCTCAAGGCGCCGGTGAGAATAATCGCCAACGCTTGTTGGTGGTTCACCGCGGCTTGCGCATAAACCTCTTGAAAATCTGCTGGCGCCGGCTGCGAGGTTTTGGGATGATGCGGCGACGTCGTTAACATCTGATAAAAATCCCGCTCCGTCATCGTCACTTTATCGATATAACTTTGATTGCCGAAATTCAACACCACCGGCACGACGCGAATATTCCGGCGAATAAATTCGTCCGCGGGCAGATCGCAGGAAGAATCGGTGATCAGCGCGATGGTTTGCGCTTCCGGATCGTGATGCGCGCGCGTGTGCTGCCGGCGCATGTCGTCTTTTTTCGTTTGCGCCAATTCGCCGTAATGCCGCGCGATATCAAAAACCTGTTCCGGCTCGTTGGTGTGAATGTGAATCCGCACGCGCGCGCTCGAGCCGGCGACGATCATCGAGTTGCCGAGCGGCCGGAGCTGCTCGCGCAATTGCTGCCGATCGATGTTTTCGCCGACGATCAAAACTTCCGTGCAAAATTGAAAGGTGATGTCTTCCGGCGCTTCCTCGATTTTGGCTTTCGCATTGCCAAAGGTCAAGCCTTCGCGCGCGATGCGATCGATTTTTCCGGATTGCGTAAAACTAAAAACGCCTTCGAGCAGATGCACAAAGCCTTGCCCGCCGGCATCCACCACGCCGGCTTTGGCGAGCGCTTTGAGCAGGCGCGGCGTCTCTTGCAACGAATGCGTCGCCGCCCGCAGCGAATCGGCCAGCAGCGCGCGAAAGTCCGCCGCTTTATTCCACGTCGCTTGAATGGATTGCGACCAATCGCGAATCACAGTCAAAATCGTGCCTTCTATTGGTTCGGCAATCGCCTCCGCCGCATGGCCCGCGGCGCGATGCACGGCGAGCGCAAAATCTTCCAGCGTGGCACGAACTCGACCGCGAAAACCCTCGGCGAGGCCTTCAAAAAATTGCGCCAAGATCGCGCCGGAGTTGCCGCGCGCGCCCATGAGCGCCGAATCGGCCACCGCGCGGCTCATGCCGTGCACCGAAATTTCTTTGCACAACAACGCGCCTTCCGCCACGCTGCGCATGGTCAGCGCCATGTTGGTGCCGGTGTCGGAGTCGGCGACGGGAAAAACGTTGATGTTATTCAGTTGCTCCTGCATCTGAATCACGCGTTGCGCGCCGGAGATAACGGCGCGTTTCAGTTGCAATCCGCTCAGATGAGTGATAGGCATACCGCGCTTTAACCTTTTTCGAGATGAACGTGCCGGTCTGGCATCCGTGCTTTTTTTTATGGGCCGTCTTGGCTTTCTGATTTGGTCGATTGCTCGAAAATTCTATCTGCAGAATTATAAATGTAGTTGGGCCTCGGAGAAAAGTCAAGGAAAATTTTTTCACAAAAAACTTGACTTTGTCCAAAATTCTGTTAAATTATATATGCTTGACTAAAACCGCGGGGTGGAGCAGTCTGGTAGCTCGTTGGGCTCATAACCCAAAGGTCACAGGTTCGAATCCTGTCCCCGCTACTCTGGTAAGTGATTGGTTTTATGTAGAAAGGGAATCTTTAAGATTCCCTTTTTTATTTTGGGGCAGGGACAAAGGTGGACAAATTTGGAGAAGAAATGACGCAAAAATAGTGCAAAGATTTTGCCCGGGAAACGCGCTCCCCAAAATTCTCTCCAATTCTTCCCCCAATTCACCAAAACAATTCAAACTTCCAATGCCGTCTTGGATTTGAGCGGCTGAACAAAAAAAGGCAAACAGCAAATTCGATTTTACCTTGCCGTTTTCTTCGCCATTTGCGGTTCGACGTCGCAATCCAGGATCTCGCTTCGTGTCGCCCACGCCCCGACGGCCTCAATGCACTTCGTGCTTTCGTATCTGTGATCACCAATCATGCGATGCATGACCATGGAAGATTCCCTCTGTTTCAATGCACTTCGTGCTTTCGTATCTGTGATCGCGGCTGGAAAAGTCGCGGAGGGTGTAACCTCTAACATTCTTTTACCAAAACGACAAGCTATTTTAATCGTCCCCGCGCAAAAGGTCAAGGACTATTTTGAGTGGCGAGGCTCACCCGCCGCGTTGACACTCGTCCTGTTTTGCGGTCACTCCCAATATATTCGTTGGGGAACCTACCGCAGAAAGTCACGCCCACACGCAACCGTGATTCGTCTTCAACGATTGCTCTGCTTAATCTGCCATCATCCCGCCTCGGCGGGATTGCCGGCATTTCTGCTGGGCCCCGTTCACTACACCACGACGACGGTGGCTCCTTATGTGGACGCCATCGCGGCGGCGCTCGAAAAGTTAATCGTTAAGCGCGCGCAGATTCGACTCACGACGCCGACAGACCCGACTCGCGTCACGGCGTCCGCTTTAACGCCTCACGCTTTATGCCAAAGCAATTCCCGGCAACGCGACAAATCGGGATATGGCGTTTCACACAACAAGCATAAAGCGTCTCGGTGACGACTTTCGGGTGTAAGCCGAAAAGAATAAGTAAATGATGTTCCATGGCCCGAAAATTTATTGAAATGATGAAAAGGTAAAACCCGTCTACCCAGAATTCGAACGAAAAAAAACATCAAATCAAAAACTAAAGCGAGAAAAGGGAGGGTGGTTGATCAATCTGCCGTTAGGGAGAAGCCCACTAACGTGACAACGGATTGCTGGAACGGCGCTAAAGAAAAGCCGCGGTCTATTCATTTTCAGTCACATTTATATTATGCAACCGCGGAGAAAAAAGCGAGGTGGGAGAGATTCTCCCGGGCTTTCTTTTCGTCGCCAAACCGGTTTACCTGATCGAAAGCTCACTTTGCAGCATCCCCTTTGCCCACGTCTGCGCATATTCCACTTGGCCATTCGCCTCGATAAACTGCACGTGCATTTCGCCGGCGGAAACCCGAAACCAGGCGAAGCCCAAGTTGGTTCCCGCAAAAATCGTCATCTCGTCGTAGCTGGTGTCGCGGCTTTTGGAGCCAGTTCCGGAGATGATGTAGTAGATGCCATTCACCGGACCGAGGAGCTGGCGGTCATGATCGTGGCCGGCAACATAAGCATCGACGGTATATTTTTCCAAAAGCGGCTGCACCAGCTCGATCATGCGCCGGACGTTGCCATGGTCGCCATACGAAAATAACGGATGATGGCCGTAAACAATTTTCCACGTGGCCGTGGAAGCGCGTAACTCGCGCTCCAGCCAATCGACTTGCGCAAGATCGTTCGTTTCGCGATCTTTGAGGCGCTGGGTATCCAGGGCAAAGAATTGAATGGACGCGGATGAATCGATTTTTTTCGAGAAGGTGTAATAGTTGTGCGGCATGCGCCATTGCTCATTTTTTCGGCTGTATTCCACTTGATGGCGGGCATTGCCAAAGTGATGATCGTGATTGCCCAGCGTCGGATAAAAGGGGACTTCGAGGTGGGGCAAATCGTACATGGCTTCGAACTTTTCCAGCCATTGCCGGTCGGAAGTCGAGGTCACGCCGTCGTTATAAAAATTATCGCCGAGGGTGAGGATGAAATGCAGCGAATCTTGCCGGGCTTTTTCGTTCATCAAATGGGCCACGTGCTTTTGGCCGCGGCCGCCGGCGCCCTGATCCCCGATCGCGATGAAACAAACATAATTTTTTCCGGCGCTCCGTTCGGGAATGGAAAATTCCGGAATGGGCTGCGGGTTGATGACGCGCGATTTTTTATCGGCTTCGGAGAAACTGCAAGCAATAAGGCCAACAACCCAAATCAAAAAGAAAAGATGCGGCCTATACTTTATCTGGAGTAAGTGCATGTTGACCTCGCTGTACTCCTTGGTGTGGTGGTAAAAGTAAAAAAATCCGCTTAATCCGTTCAGATTGAAAACATAATTCCCACCTCCGGAGCAAAGTCCGTGGCTTTTGAAGTCACCCCAAAACCGGCGTTAGCTTTCAGAAAAAGATGCGGGCCGATATGCCATTGCACTTCCGGGATCAAAGCAATCTCGTCATCCGCCCCCTCCGCCATAACAAACAACCGAAAACGATTGGATACTTTTTTCAGATATTCAACGGCATATTCGCCGACGCCGAATATTTTCTCGCCGGCAGAATAGTCGATCGCGGCGCGGAATGTCATGGTGCCCCATCTGGAACCTTTAACTAAGCCGGTGCCAAGCTTGAGTTCCCAATCACTAGTGCCAATCAAGCTATATTTTTTACCGGTCGGAAAAACCGTCTCAAAATAATTTAAAAATTCCGGAGTCTTGGCATTTTCATAATTCCATCGCCAGCGAATTTGTCCTTCCACGTCGCCGAGGCCGGATTTTTCAATGGTCGCCGGCACGGCGGTGAAGTCCTGCTTGGACTTGTTAAACTTCGCCGAAATCACCGCGGCTTCAAATTCAACGGCAACACGATCGGAAATGCCGTAGCTGATAAACATGATCCCCTCGTTGGCACGATAGCGGCCGCGAAATTCTTGAATGGAGCCGAAGCCAAAATCAAACGGCTCGTATTCTAAATTATTGTCGCGATAATATTCATAAAAAGGATAAAGCAAAACTTCGCCTTGGTGGATATAGGTGCCGAACTGCGACGTTGAAATTCCCGTGCCGCGGTCGCGTAAATACGGAGGCTGGTCTTGGGAAAAGCCGTGAGGGGGCTGAAGCAAGATGACCGCAATGATCAACAGCAACATAAAAACGATGGAGGCTTTCATCGATCGTCTCCGTGATTGTTGTGGGCCTCATGGTTTAACTGGCTCGGGTTTAACGCGCTCGTCAATTCTCCAACGATGGCCTTTATATTTGAAGTCGCCATGATATTGGCCAAGTTCATCGGCCTTCTCGCGGTGGTCAAACCATTTGCTGAGGACATATTCATTGCCCCCGTGCTGCTCTTTTTCAATGCACAGCACCCGGTATTGCTTTGCCCCGGCGTTTGAATCAACATTCGCCGCGTTATTCTGCGGAGAAGTCTTGGCCGCTTCTGCGGTTGGCGTGGCGGCGTCATTTTTTCGGCCGATTGACAACCAAGCAAAGCGCCAATCATTAAAATAAGAGAGAATGGCTTACGCATACTGCATTTCCTCTTTATGTTTATCACGAAAAGAGAGACGCAACATGAATGTTGCGCCACATTCGGCAGTCTTAAAGTTCTTATCTGGTTTTGGGGTTGATCCACATAAAGATGGCGTTCAACAAGAGCGTTCCGCCGGCGATCAGTCCCGCATCGACGGCGGTGGCCGGCGTGTCGAAGGAGCCGGCATCGAACCATTCTTTCATTTGCAGAACGACGAAACCGACCACGGCCACTTTGAGCGTGCGAACGAGTAAATCAGCCAATCCGATCGGGACATCGATGCTGAGCCATTTCATAAATTCTCCGAATTTTTTTTGTGGTCAATGGCGATACGGTTTCTTTATGACACGCATCGCCAGGGGTTGATAAGAACTCAACATGAATGTTGAGCCACCTATCGCCGGGGGTTGATAAGAACTCAACATGATGTTGAGCCACCTATTTTTTTACAACCGCCTCAGATGGCGCATTTTCCAAAAAGCGCGCGGGGCTTAACAAAAACTGATCGAACCCGACGCCTTCCATTCCCGCCTGCAAGCGCACGGTAACTTCGCCGCTGCGGCGGAAATAAATCAGCGATTCGGAGCCGTTGGATTCCGCTAAATTGCACTTCACCCAGGCCCAGCCTAACTGCGTCGGCCCTTGCGCGGTCAAGTAACTTCCCGTGCCCGGCTTCAAGACTTGCTTGTTGGCTTTGTCGACCGCGTCCGAGAATTGTACCCAAAACATATTCGCCTGCGACTTGCCT
>Ga0247727_10003967_pt1 | contig 32058 bp, 24 predicted proteins | sample WisWelCaveWW1625_FD_202498 | JGI IMG/M metagenome (GOLD analysis project Ga0247727, IMG submission 202498) | Biofilm microbial communities from Wishing Well Cave, Virginia, United States - WW16-25 | ecosystem: Environmental > Aquatic > Deep subsurface > Groundwater > Cave microbial mat | place... | reverse complement strand
GAGTGTCGAAACTCCGTCCGACCACGAGGGCTGTAGAATCGCGCGCGATCCGGATTCTAACCAAGAAAGCAGGGAGTTCCGGCAATTCCTGCGGTGATCTGCCTGCGACGAGGCGCAACAGTTCAGTTGCGGCTGGTCGACAACATTCGCTTGCCCCTCCGGACGAGTGCCGCCAGAATGCACCGGCCCACGCGGGGCGCAAACCGACCCGCGTGACCGTGGGAGGGCATTCATGGCGCGCTATCTAACGGAGTTCGTGGGCACGTTCTTTCTCGTGCTGACCATCGGGCTGACGGTGACAGGCGGAACCGACTTCGCACCGCTCGCGATCGGCTGTGCGCTCATGGTGATGGTCTACATGGGCGGTCACGTGTCGGGCGCGCACTACAACCCGGCGGTCACACTCGCCGTCTGGATGCGCGGAAAGCTCAGCGCGTCGGACGTCTTACCCTACGTCACGAGCCAGGTGCTGGGATCTCTCGCAGCGAGCTTGATCGTCCTCTCGACGTCCGGCCGCACGTTCGCACCGGCTCCGGGTCCCGCGGCGGGCCCGGTTCCGGCGCTTCTCGTCGAAGCGCTGTTCACGTTCGCCCTGGCGCTGGTCGTACTGAACAGCGCGACGGCCAAGGCAACGACCGGGAACTCGTTCTATGGGCTCGCGATCGGGTTCACGATCGTCGTCGCCGCGTTCGCAGGTGGACCGATCTCGGGCGGGGCGTTCAATCCGGCGGTCGGGATCGGGCCGACCGTCATTCACACGGCGAAGGGCGGCGGCTCGTTCGGCCACCTCTGGCTGTATCTGGTCGGGCCGCTCGCCGGGGGTGCGGCCGCCGCGGCCGTATTCCGGCTGCAGAATCCCGACGACTGACTGACCGCCGTCCCGCGGCTGACGTCAGTTCAAGTCCTTGGCCTTCCAGTACTTGACGCCCGAAACATCGGCCTGCGCGACCAGGCCTTTCTCGGTCATCTGGTAGATCGCCATTCCGTCCGTGAAGGTCGCCGCCGCGCCGGCGCCCGAGGTTCCGGCGGCCGCAGACGCCGAGGCATCCGCCTGCCAGCCCGAGTTCACGAACCGATCGAACAGCTCCTGTTTCTCGAACAGGAACACCACCTGGTACTTCTTGGCGCCGAGCCCCAGCCCCACACCCCCCTGGCCCATGTTCATGTACGTGCGGGTTCCGCCCGCGCGCTCCACCGCGACCCCGGAGCCGTTCCCGCCGGAGATCCCGAGAGAGACCTTGAGGTTGTCGAAGACCGCGTAGCCGGACGCCTGTTCGTAGAGCGACTTCGATCCCGGATACTCGTGGAACAAGCGCTCGAGCGCCTCCTTCTCCATCGCGTCGATCGCGGCGCGCTTCTGCACCGCCTTGTCCTTCTTGGTTTCGTCCTTCTTTGATTCGTCCGCCCCGACGCTGGGTAGCGCGGCAACGAGCGCCGGTGCCACGACGACGCAGGTCCAGTGTTTCTTCACGAAGCTCTCCTTCATCCGGATGCGGACTCGACGCCGCATCGACGTCCGCAGTCTAGCAGGTCGAAAACGAGCGCAGACCGTGCGCGGAACGGCCGAGCGTCGCGATCGTGCATGGTACCATCCGCCGCCGCGATGCCGGTCCTCGTCGAGCCGTGGAGTGAGCGTTGAATCCGGCGGCCCGGCATTGGATCGCGGCGACGGTCGGTCTCGTTCTCACGGGCGCCGCGGTCGCGGGAACGAAGCCAGCCGGACGCGTGACGGTCGAGCGCGACGTCTGGGGCGTCCCGCACGTCCGTGGCGACAACGAAGCGGCGGCCGCGTTCGGTTTGGGCTACGCCCAGGCCGAGGACCGGCTGGAGGATGTGCTCTTCGGCTACCTCGCCGCGCGCGGCCGCGCGGCAAGCGTGCTCGGCGAAGCGTGGGTCGAGCGAGATCTCGAAGCGCGCATCGCCCGCCACGCCGATCTCGCGCGCTCGCGGTACGGCGAGACGAGTCCGCGCCTGCGCGCGATCCTCGAGCAGTTCGTCGCCGGCATCCGCACGTACATGCAAGAGCACCCGGAACGAGTGCCCGCTTGGGCCGAGCCGCCCGAGCCGATCGATCCCGTGGCCCGCATGCGCGCGTTCGCATGGACCTGGCCCTGGCGACAGGTGCGTGGCGAGATTGGGCGGGGCGCCGCGCCCGTCGACGATGGCCGTGGCTCGAACCAGTGGGTCGTCGGTCGCGGTCGATCGGCCGAGCGCGCGGTCCTCGCGCTGATCGACCCGCATCTGCCGTGGGACGGTCTGTCGCGATTCCACGAGGCGCACGTTTACGGCGGCGACCTGCACGTGTTCGGCTTCGCGATTCCCGGGACCCCGGTTCCGGCGATCGGGCATACCGATGTCCTGTCGCTCGCGGCGACGACGGGCGGGCCCGACACGGGCGACGTGTACGAGGAGCGCATCCACCCCACGGATCCGCTGCGCTACGAGTACGACGGAGACTGGCGGCCCATCACGGTCGAGACGATCGAGATCGAGGTCGCGACGACAAGGGGCCCGCGGCGCGAGACACGTACGGTCGAGCGCACGCACCACGGTCCGATCCTGCGCCGTGAGCCCGGCCGTGCGTGGGCCGCACGCACGGCCTATGACGGAGAGATCGGCATCCTCGAGCAATGGCTGCGCATGTTCCTCTCCCGCAACCTCGACGAGTTCATCGGCGCCATGGCCGCAAACCAGTCGCTCCCGCAGAATCTCCTGTACGGCGACGTGCACGGCGAGACGTTCTACGTCCGCGCCGGGCGGGTTCCCGTGCGCCCCGCCGGCTTCGCTTGGGATCGGCCCGTTCCCGGCTGGACCTCGGAGACGGAGTGGCGGGGTATGCATCCGCTCGCGGATCTCGTGCAGATCCGCAACCCGCCACAGGGGTTCCTGCAGAACTGCAACGTGTCTCCCGGCACGATGGTGCCCGGCAGCCCGCTGACCGGCGACCGATACCCGGCCTACCTGTACAACACGCGGACCGACCGCACGAACGACCGTGGGCGGCGAATTCTCGAGCTCCTCGGCGCCGACTCGTCGGTCACGCTCGCGGAGGCCCTGCGCTTCGCCGTCGATACGCGGGTCTTCGGCGCCGACCGGTGGCGGGGTCACCTCGCCGCGGCGTGGCACGAGCACGCGGCCGAGAGTGCGGATCTCGATGCGGCCGTGCGCCTGCTCGGGGCGTGGGACGGTCGAATCGAGGTGGACCGAAGCGGTGCGACTCTGTTTCGCTACTGGATGCGGGCGTGTCGAGCGGAGGGCTCGGGCGTTCCGCAGGATGCGGGGACGCGTACGGAGCCCCTCGTGACCGACGAGCAGGCGGCGCTCGTCCGCGCGCTCGGGGCGGCGGTCGAGGACATGCGGTGGCGCTTCGGGCGCATCGACGTTCCGTGGGGCGACGTGCACCGCGCCGGACGCGGCTCCGAGACGTGGCCCGTCGGCGGCTGCAATGCGGACGGGATCAGCACTCTGCGCTCGGTGCGCGCGGGGGAGCCGGATTCCACGGGCCTCTCGCGCGTCGAGGGAGGGCAGCTGTGCACGACCGTCGTCGTGCTTCGCCCGCGTCGGGTCGAGTCGTACAGCGTGACGCCCTACGGGCAGAGCGACGATCCCGCCTCGCCGCACTACACGGACCAGGGCCGCAAGCTGTTCCGTGCTGGCCTCCTGAAGCCGACATGGTTCTCTCGCTCCGCTCTACGGCCTCACGTCGAGTCGACGCGGACCTGGCTCGTGCCCGGCCTCTCGCCCGCACGGTGATCCGGGACCAGGGCGTGGCCGCACCACGGCCCGTATACTCTCCCCGAATTGATGAAACGGGGTCTGTTGGACCGGACGAGTGGTCGATGCGCGGTGCTCGCGCTCGTGTGCTTCGTTGCGACGATCGGTGGCGCAGCCGCCGGGTCGCGACGGGAGGCTCGGAACCTCGTTCTGATCTCTGTCGACACGCTGCGTGCGGACCGGCTCGGGTGCTACGGCAACCCCCGACCGACCTCCCCGCGCCTCGACGCGCTCGCCCAGGCCGGCGTCCTGTTCGAGGACGCGTCCACCGCCGCGCCGTGGACGAAGCCGGCGCACGCGACGTTGCTCACCGGCCTCTATCCGAGCCGCCACGGCATGACGTCGATGACGAGCACCCTCGCGAATTCCGCGGTGCCGATCGCGGAGTGGCTGTCCCGGCGCGGCTTCCGCACGGCGGCGATCGTCAACACGCGACTCATGGCAACCCACGGATTCGAACGCGGCTTCGACACGGTTGATGCCTCGGAGCTACCGCACGGACAAGCGGCTGGTTCCGGGATCACGGACGCCGCGATCGCCTGGTTGTCGGCGCAGGGCACGAAGAAGCGGTTCTTCCTGTTCCTGCACTACATGGACATGCACAGCGACTACGAGTCGACGCCCGAGCACCGGGAGCAATTCGTCGGCCCGTATGACGGACCGCTCCGCGGCTCGACGCAGGAGCTGTACCGGATCGCCGAGCGAAGGCTCGATCCGACGGACGCCGACCTGCGCCATCTCCTCGACCTGTACGACGCGAGCCTGCGTCAAACGGATTCGCATCTCGGGCGCCTGTTCGATGCCCTGCGCGCGTCGGGTCGACTGGACACGACGCTGATCGTGGTCACGTCGGACCACGGTGAGGAGTTCCTCGATCACGGCGGGGTGCTGCACGGACACTCGCAGTACCAGGAGCTCGTCCGTGTTCCGCTCGTGCTGCACGGACCCGGAGTGGCCGCCGGTCGACGACAACGGGAGCCCGTGTCGCTCGTCGACGTCGTGCCGACCGCGCTCGGCCTCCTCGGCGTGCCCGCCCCCACGGACCTCGACGGCATTCCGCTCGAGCCCCTGTGGCAGACTCCCGGCTCCACCCTGCCCGCGCGATTCCTGTTCTTCGAGGCCGATATCACGTTCCCGCCCCCGGCGCCCGGTGTTACTCCCCCGGGGACTCGCCGCGCGGTGCGATTCGGGAAGTACAAGCTGCACTACGACACGCGCACCCGGCAGGTGCAGCTCTACGACCTGGACCAGGATCCCCGCGAGACGCGAAACCTCAGGGAGACCCAGCCGGAGATCGCGGGCGCGCTGCTCGACCGATTGACGGCGTTCCTCGAGCGCCCGGCGGCAAGCGCCCCGGGGCGTGAGCTCACGGTCGAGCAGCTCGAGGCGCTGCGATCGCTGGGATACGTCGGGGGGCCGTAGGTCGTGCGACCGCGGCTCGTCGTCGCGGCGGCGTGGATTGCGCTCGCGCTCGCCGCGCGTGTGGCGGGAGCGATGCGGGGCCAAGAGCCGACCGCGGGCGCGCCCGACAGGGACCCGCCCACGACGTTCTCACGGGATATCGCCCCGATCCTGTTCCGTTCCTGCGCACCGTGCCACCGGCCGGGCGGAGCGGGACCGTTTCCGCTCCTGTCCTACGCCGATGCGCGCGGGCGCGCACGCCAGATCCGGGAGGTTACCGGGAGGCGGTTCATGCCGCCGTGGCTTCCCGACCGCGGCGCGGTCCCGTTCCGGGGCGACCGACGGCTTTCCGCCGATGAGATCGAGCGCATCCGGCGTTGGGTCACCGATGGATCCGTCGAGGGAGATCCGGCCGATCTTCCCGCTGTGCCGACATTCCCCGCTGGATGGACGCTCGGCACGCCCGACCGGATCGTCGACCTTCCCGCGCCGTACGAGCTTGCCGCGGAGGGCCTTGACGTGTATCGGAACTTCGTCGTCCCACTGCGGGTTTCCGGCGAGCGGTGGGTCGAGGCGATCGAGCTGACGACGACGGCTCCGCGCGTCCTGCACCACGCGCGCGCGTTCGTCGACCGAACGCCTGGTGCTCGCATCGCCGACGCGCAGGATCCCGAGCCGGGGTTCGGCGGCATGGTTCCGGCGAGCGCGGAGAGTCCGGATGGCATTCTCCTCGGCTGGACCCCGGGCAAGGTTGCCGCGCGGGACACCGAGGGTCTCGCGTGGCGCGTCGACGAGCGAACGGACCTCGTCGTGCAGCTGCACATGGTCCCGTCCGGCCGCCCGGAGCGTGTGCAGGTCTCGCTGGGGCTGTACTTCGCCGCCGCGCCACCGCAGCGTCGGTCGTTCACCCTGCTGCTCGGAAACCGGGACATCGACCTCGCACCCGGAGTTGCGGGCATCGCGGTGCGCGACCGGTACACGCTGCCCGTCGATGTCGACGTCGTCGGCTTGTACCCGCACGCTCATTATCTCGCGCGCGAGATGACGGTCGCCGCCGAGCGTCCGGAGGGCACGCGAACCGTGCTGCTCCACATTCCCGAGTGGGACTTCACCTGGCAGGACGAGTACCGGTTCGCGACGCCGGTGGGACTGTCCGCCGGTACGGTCGTGTCGATGGAATACGTGTACGACAATTCGGCGGAGAATCCGCGCAATCCGCACGTCCCGCCGCGCGCAGTCGCGTACGGTGGAAGGACCACGGACGAGATGGCCGAGCTCGCCATTCAGGTCGCGCTCCCCGACCGCGCGGCGGCCGAGATCCTCGAGGCGCATCATGCACGGTGGTCCGCCGAGCAGGCGGTCGCGTACCGGAAGAAACGGATCGCGCACGATCCGGACGACTTCGAGAGCCACGCTGCCGCGGGCTCGGGCTGTCTGGTCCTGGGTCGAGTGGACGAGGCGGTCGATCACCTGCGCGCGGCGGCACGCCTGCACCCGGCCGACGCAGAGGTCCGGAACAACCTGGGGTTCGCCCTGCTCGCCGCGGGCCGCGTCGAGGATGCGATCGCGCAGTTCGAGGAAGCGCTCGCGCTCTCGCCGGATCTGGCGCAGGCGCACCGCAACCTCGCGCAGGCGCTCACCCTAGCGGGCCGGTTCGACGAGGCCGTGGCGCATCACGAGCGGGAGGTCGCGCTCCAACCCGATTCCGCGGAGGCGCATGCGGCCTTCGGTCGAGCGCTCCACGCCGCGCGGCGCAACGCCGAGGCGATCGCACAACTCGAGGACGCGGCGCGCCTCGCGCCGGAGGAACCAGCGTATCTGCGCGATCTGGCGTGGGTCCTCGCGACGGGCCCCGGCGGCGGGGACATGGCAACGACGCGCGCGGTCGCGCTCGCGGAGCGCGCCGTCGCGGCCACGGGCCGCCGCGAGATCGCGACCCTTCGCGTGCTCGCGGTGGCCTACGCCCGAGCAGGCCGTTTCGGTGACGCGGCGACGGCGACTCGTGACGCCCTGCTGCTGACGCCGGACGGACCCGAGGCGGACGCGCTCCGGCGCGAGGCCGAGCGCTACGAAGCGGAGCGGGCCCGTCACGAATCAGGCGAGTGAGCCGCCGGAGCGACTATTCGATCGTCCCGAGACCGAGACGATGCTCGAGCTCGGCCACGCGACGGGCGAGCCTCTCGACCTCTCGCCGCAGAGCCTCGTTCACCTGCGCGGTGCTCCCGGCCCGCTCAGCCCGTTCGCGGTCGCGCGTTTCGAGTTCCGCCTGCGAATCGGCGGATCCGCGAGCGCGGGTCAGCTCGCGCTCGATCTCCTGCTGCAGCTGCTCCTGATCCAGCTCTATCGCGCCGAGCATCGCCTCGCGAGCGCGCTCGTGAGCACGACCAGCCTGCGCATCGGCGGATCCGCGGGCGCGGGTCACCTCGCGCTCGATCTCCTGCTGCAGCTGCTCCTGATCCAGCTCCATCGCGCGGAGCATCGCCTCGCGGGCACGCTCGTGATCACGTTCCACCCGCTCCCGCAGTCGCTCGTCGCGGGCGCGAGCCTCGTTCTTGGTCCGCGCCCGGATGACGTCGGTGCCGTCTTCCGATGAAGGGTCCAGCACGGCCCGTGCGCGAGCCAGGTCCTCGAGCTCACGCTCGAGCGCGGCGCGCTCGAGCGCCAAGCCCTCTAGCAGCCGCTCGATCTCGGCCGCTTCCCCACCGAGCGTCGCGTCGCGCTCGGGGATCGACCGGGGTTCCGCTGCGTCCTCCTCGGCGACGCTCCGGAACGCCGGGAAGATCGCGAGCGCAACACCCAGGGTCAGAACCAAACCGATTCTCGCGGCCGCCGAGAGTCGCCGCGGCGCTTCGTGGTCGAGGATCATGGTCAACCTCCGTTCGATGGATTTCACGGGGGCGACGCCGGTCGTCCAGACCGGCACCCGCCGGGGTACACACGAGAGGAACTCGATCGTTTTCACGAGGGCCCGCGCGTAGTCGACCGCGTGGTCCGGCAGGGCGCGGAGCACCTGCGCGTCGCAACACTGCTCCTCGGCCCGCCGCAGCGCCGCGCGGACCACGAGCACGACCGGGTGCCACCAGAAGACGATGGCTGCGGCGAGCTCGACGAAGCGGATCCAGGGATCGCCGCGCCGCACGTGCGCCAGCTCGTGGACGAGGATCGCGTCGAGTTCCGCGGGGGCGAGCCGGGCGACGAGCCCGCGCGGGATCACGATTTCCGAGCCCCCGAGTCGTGGCACGACGAGCGGCGAGATCCGTGCCGCGACGACCCGCAGCCGGGGTGCTCGAGCGATTCCGGCGCGTGCGGAAAGCGCTGCGAACCGCCCTGCGAGGCTGCCGGACGGCAGGCGCTTGCGACGGAGAACGGACGACAGTCGCGCCGCCCGGACGGTGGCGATCGTGAGCACGACCAGCGACCCCGTGCCCCAAACGATCGCCGCCGCCGTACGGAGCGATCCGGCCCGGGACACGGATGCAACACCCGTTGGCGCATCGGACGCGATCGCGCTCGGGCTCGCCGGCACGACCGTCGGCGACGGAAGCACCCGGATCGCCAGCACGGGCGGAGCGAGCAGGTCGACGAGAACGGCGAGCCACAGCGCATGGAGCACGGTCGGGCGGCGGATCTTCAGCCTCGCCAGGGCGACCGCCGCCGCGAGGATGGTAGCCGAAACGGCATTCATGGCGAGAATGTCGATCGCGCTCACGAGGTCAGTCCCGGCGTCGCGTTCGCGGGGTTTCGACGAGATCGCGCAGCGCGCGCAGCTCCTCCGCCCGCAGCCCAGACGTTCCGACGAGATGGGTCAAGAGCGGTGTCAGCGAGCCCTCGCACAGATCGTCGGCCGCATCTCGCAGCCGGCGTTCGATCAGATCCGCACGCTCGACCTTCGCGGCGAACACGTTCACCCGATCGGCTCGCTTGCGCCGAATGCAGCCCTTGGATTCGAGCCGATCGAGCAGCTTCTGAACGGTCGCGTACTGGATCGTGCCGCCGTCGGGATACAACTGGTCGGTGATCCGGCGGATCGTCGAGGGACCGCCGTCCCACAGCGCCTTCAGGACCTCGAGCTCGGCCGCGCTCGGTTCGTCGCCCCGTCCACCCATCGCCGCTCCCGTCCCAGGCGTCACGTCTGAGTCGCCATCATAAGTCAAGTTGTCTGATGTGTCGAGCGACCGGTCGCGGGCTCGAGGCCGTAGGGGTACCGAGGGGAGGCCACGGGCCGGGAATCCAGCTTCCTATCTCGCTCTTCGCGTGCCAGCGGCACAGATTCGCGGTATGGTAAGGAACCGCGGCCGTCGGGTCGCGCGAATCTCCCGGGGGCACATTCATGCGCAAGGCAGTGATCGGGGTTCTCGTGTCGGTCGTGGCCCTGTCCGGCCCAGCTTGGAGCACGGGGAGCCCCGAGGCCGCGGACCGCGAGGCCCGCGTGCGAGCCGCGATGCACGGCGTGTATTTCCACGGCGTGACCCTCGAGCTGGCGCAAGAGATCCTCGAGCCGGGGGACGACCAGGTGCTCCGCGGTCTGCTGCACGAGCGCGACTTCCCGCGCCCCGACAACGTCGTCGCGTTCCTGACCTACCTCGCAGGCGACGAGGCGGTGCCCGACCTGCTGCGGTACCTCGCCGTGCCGCTCGTCGGTGTGGAGCGCCCCGAGGACGACCGCGCTCGGTTGCTGACCCCGCAGGCGCTCGGGCACATCGCGGGCCGGGGCGGAGCGGTGGCGCTGGGTGAGCTGATGCGGCTCACGGCGCCCGGGTCCGACCTCGGTGACGTCCGCGCCGGCTGCGGCAATCGGGGTCGCTCGGATCGCTGCGCCACCGACATCGTCGAGATGGCGATCCTCGGGCTCGGACTGTCGGGTCGACCCGAGGCCGGCGTGCGGCTGCGCGAGATCGGCTCGGGGAACGTGGTGCTCGCGGGGGATGGTCGGGATCTGGATGCGATCGCCCGCGGCCACTCCGAGCGATTCTTCGGCGCGCCGGACGAGCGCCGTTCGCCGAAGCGCGAGGGCCAGCGGCGCGACGCTCCTCCGCTCGACGGCGCCCTCTCGCCCCACGCCGACCCCTCGTCCTCCGCCGGCGAGCTCGGTGAGAGCACGAGCGGCGCCGAGGCGCTCGACACGCAGTGCGACTTCCACGACTCCGGGCTCACGTACCGCAACCACGTGAACGTGACGAACCCGATGGACAACACCCGGCTGACCGAGGTATTCGATGACGCGAACGCCCGAGCACAGGTCGCGGACTTCTCGACCGACGTGGCGTGTTGCGTATCGCTTTCGATCGTCGGCTCGGGCGGGAGTTTCGGGACGCTCGCGGACGGGCTCGACGCGATCGACAACACGACCGAGCTGACCCAGGTCCTGAACGACCCCGTATCGCGCGTCAAGGTCGTCCGCTTGATCAACTGGTGCGGCGGGCCCGGGGCGAACATCATCGGCTGCGCGTGGGTCGGCGGGAACGGGATCGCGATCGTGCGGCTGACGAATGTCGGCACCGAGGGGATCACCTGGATCCACGAGTACGGCCACAACGTCGGGCTGAGCCACGACAGCGACAATCGCTACATCATGTTCGGGACGAACTTCGGCTCGAACAACGCGCTGTTCCAGTTCGAGTGCGACCGGTTCCACACGCCGGTCGGGGCGGCCGGGATCACGCCGGTCGACCTCGGCGCGTGCAACGATTTCGATTCGGACAACGTGGGCGAGTCGTGCGACAACTGCCCGAACGACGCGAACCCGGGTCAGGAAAACGCGGACGGTGACTTGCTGGGCGATGTGTGCGACACGTGCCCCAACGACCCCACGAACGACGGGGACCTCGACGGGATCTGCGTCGGCGACAACTGCCCGTTCGTTTCGAACGCAGGACAGCAGGACGTTGATGGAGACGGTGTCGGCGACGCGTGCGACAACTGTCTCGCGGTGTCGAACACGACCCAGACGAACAGCGACGGGGATCCGTTCGGGAACGCGTGCGACAACTGCCCGCTCCAGGCGAACCAGAGCCAAAGCGACGCCGACGCGGACACTCGCGGCGACGTGTGCGACAACTGCCCTATGGCGGCCAACGCGAGCCAGTCGGACGGGGATGCCGACGGAGACGGCGACGTGTGCGACAACTGCCCGGTCGTCGCGAATTCGACCCAAGTCGATGCGGATGCGGATGGCATCGGCGACGCGTGCGATCCCTGTCCGGCCGACGCGCTGAACGACGGCGATGGGGACGGACGCTGCGCCCAGGCCGACAACTGCCCCACGATCTCGAACCCGAACCAGGCGGATTCGGAGCTCGCCCTTCCGGCCGCGCTGCAGTTGTTCGCGGTCTCGGCGACCGCGAGCAGCGAATGGACCGCCACCGACTGGTCGGCCATGCAGGCCACCAGCGCCCCGGAAGATCCGGGCGTTTGCACCGATGGACCGACGAACTGGTCCCCGTTGACGCCGGATCCCGATCCCGAATACCTCGACCTCAGGTATCTCGTGCCCGTACGCGTGACCTCGATCTCGGTGTACGAGCAACAGCAGGCGCCGTTCGTCACGAGCATCGACCTGGTCGATGTCGACGACGTCACACGCCAGGTGTGGTCGGGGACCGACGCCACGCTGTGCGGCGAGACGCTCGACGTCACGATGCCCCTTCCGGCGTACGGGGCGGATCGGGTCATCGTGCGGACGGCGGCGCCCGATTGGGAGCTGATCGATGCCGTGCGCCTCGGCGGGCTCGGACGCCTTCCGCTCTCCGATGGCGTGGGCGATTCATGCGACAACTGCCTGGGTGTGCCGAATCCCTCGCAACTCGACAGCGACGGGGACGGTGCCGGCGACGCCTGTGACTGCGCCCCGAGCGATCCCGGCTCGGTGGGTCCGGGAGAGGTGACGGGCGTGCTCGTCGAAGATGCGGGGCCGGGCGTGTTGCGGCTGACGTGGCCTGCCGTCTCGGGAGCGGAGTCGTACTCGATCACCCGTGGGGACCTCGATGCCGTCGATTCCTGGGTCTATGGACCGTGTCTCGTCGCGGGAATCGTCGGGACGACGTTCGATGACCCGGACTTGCCCGCGCTCGACGAGGGGTACGTCTACCTGATCCAGCCCTGGACCACGGTGTGCGGCGTCGGGACTCTCGGCTTCGAGGCTCCGGGAATCGAACGGCTCAACGCGGATCCGGCTCGCTGCAACTAGCGCCTTCCGCCGTCCGATCAGTCGTGGGGGCTGCAGGCGGGAGTCGCGAAGGGCCGTGGATCCGCGACGGACGACGCCCCCAGGCTGCCCTCGAGCGCGCCGTTGTCGGCGGACACGAGGAAATACCGGTCGCCGCCCGGGTCCGTCAGCGTCACCGACGGTCCGGGCTCGAAGCACGAGTCCGCGCCGTCGAGCCCGGCCGCGCTGAAGATCGCGTGTGTCGTGAAGTCGGAGATCGCGCCCGAGTACACGTTATACCGGACCGCGCAGGCCTGCGCGGGCCAGGAGAGCGTTAGTGCGCCCGGCGTGCGCGCGACGCGCAGCGGCCCCGTACCTCCGGGTTCGTCGACGAGCGCGGGCGGAGCGCTCGCGGTGTCGGTCGCCGCCGCCGCGGCCGTCGTTGCCGATGATCCGCAGCCGTTGCGGTAGCGAACGGCGTACGAGCGAAGGACGCCCGTTTCGCCGGAGCTGTCGACGCACGACGTCGTGCCGTACGGCAGGGCGCCGGCGCAGGGTCCCGTCGCGACCGGCTGACCGTCGCGCAGCACGGTGTACGACCGCGTCCCACCGGCGTCAGCCCAGGTTGTCGGGTCGACAGGCCACGACACGACGACCCCCGAGCCGAGGCATGGCAACGGATCCGCGGCGGAGATCGAGCCGAGTCCCGAGGGATCTGTGCAGGGCGGACACGAACCGGAGTCGCACTGGAGCTGCTCGGAGACGAGCACGATGTCGTCCACGTCCCAGCCCGCCGCGTTGTTGGGCCCCCCGACCCACTGCGCCGCACTCGTGAACCGGAACCGCACCTTCACCGTCGAGGACCGGTTGGCGTCGAGCGTGCTCAGGTCGTAGGGCCCCGCGGCGATCATCTGGGCCGGTTCCCCGTTCCCCGCCGCCCAGGACTCGAGCGTGACGAACGTCCCGTCGTTCTCGGCATCGAAGTCGACCTGGAACGAGTCGGCGATCGACGCGTTGTTGTACCCGTCGTACGCATGGTCGAACGCCAGTTCGCGGAGCACGTCCCCGGGCGCGAGCGTGTAGGCGAACACGACGTCGTGGGTCATGGCATCCCGCGGGATCCCCGTGCAGTCCGAGCTTCCCATGTGCCATGAGGTCGTGGGGCTCGACGCCCGACAGGAGTCGAGGTTCCAGTCGGCTGCCGCGGAGAACGAGCGGTCGTCGCTCGCGGGGTCGACGTCCGACAGGATCTGCACGCTGTCGCCGTCGAGCGTGACGTCGACCCGGTCGACCCAACTGCGGGCCGCCGCGTCCGTGAGATCGGCCCGCAGGGTCACCGACTGACCACAGAAACTCGTCGCTGCATCGTCGAGCTGCACCTGCCAGGTCGCCATTCCCGTCCCGCCGACGACAATCGTGCCGACCGACTGGGCCCCGGCGGGCGACACGCCCGTGATGCTCCCCGGCGGCGTGGTCTCCACCGCGACGACCGCGCTAACCGCCTGCGCGTCCGCGCACCCTGTATTGCGGAAGACGACCGACAGGGTCGCCGTCTCGCGGCGGTCGAGAAAGCCGTCCGAGTCACAACCGCCCGACAGAGTCGCCGAGTCCACCTCGACGAACGGTGGGGCGGGCGTCGGACCGACGTTGCTCAGGACGAGCGCGAAGTCCTGGTCCGACGCGTCGGCGTTTCCCGGGACGCCGTCTCCCGCAAGCGTTTGTGCCCGAACCTTCACCTGGATCGGCGCACACCCGAGCGATCCACCGGCCAGGTGGATCGCCTCGACGTTGTTCCGCGTGTCGGGCATCCCGGTCGTGGTGGAGAAGCCCGCGCTGAAGTTGTTGCCGCGCCAGGTCGTCGCGCCCTGCGTGACGAAGAGGTCGAGATCGTTGACCAGGCACGGATTGCAGCCGACCGAGCCCGGTGGATCGGTCCACACGAGTGTTGCCCGCAACGGCTCGCCGGGCACCTGGACGAAATGGCTCGCGCTGAACGATCCGGCGTCGCCCGTCGACTCGATCGCCACGCTCTGGTCGACGAGAGCGCTCGCGGACTCGATCGAGCGGCCGAGGTCGATGCGACCCCAGCCCTCGTCGTTGTTCGGGACGTTCGCGGTCGAAAGGTCGGTCGCCCCGTGGATCAGCACCGCCTTGGCCATGGCGGGTGAGGGGAACGCGCCGAACCGCCCCGCGAACCAGTCGAACACGACAGCCGAGGCGCCGGCCGCTCCCGGCGCCGCCTGACTCGTTCCGCTGTACACGCTGTACAGATTCGATCCGTCGACGCCGATCGACGCACAACACCCGTTGCCGCCACCGTCGCACGTGCAGGAGAACGAGCCATTCGACGCGCGCGCACCAGCGACCACGTGGCCCGGGGCCACGACATCGGGCTTGATCCGGCCGTCCGTGGTCGGCCCGCGAGACGAGAAGCTCACGATCGCCGCGGGGTCGTCGGCCGACCCGCCGCATCCGGCGATTCCCGGGCACACGTCGGGAAGGTAGTTCTCGGTCGCCCCGACGGTGAGGATGTTCTTCGCCGCCTTCGGCGAGGTGAGCGTGCTCGCGTTCGGACCGCTGTTGCCGGCCGAGAACACGACGGCGTAGGGCTGAAAGCCGGGGACCGCGGGGTCGGCGTCGCGCACGCGCGCGTCCCACGCCTGCGCCTGCGAGTTGTAGCTTGCGCCGCCGCCTTGCCCGTCAGTGAACGAGTGGTTGCCGATCGCAGCGCCACCGACCGTGACCGCGTTCTGGGCCAGCACGTTCGCCTGTGCGGCGTACGATTGGCCACAGTCCCCGGAGTCGAGCGCCTTCTGGAAGAACACGGATGCGCCGGGTGCGACGCCCATTCCCCACAGGAACCCGGCCGCGTCGACGACACCCGTCCCCCCAGGGAACCGGGGGTCGCCCGCGGCGATCGCGGTGACGTTCGTGCCGTGTCCGTCGCGGTCACGGTTCTGTGGGCACAGAGCCGTCGCGTACTGGACGCGTCCGGCGAGGTCGGGATGGACCGTCGACGGATCCCCGGTGTCGAGACCCGTATCGGCAACGGCAAGAGTGACGCCCGAGCCGTCGGCACCGATCGACTGGAGCCAGGCGGCGTACCCGGGTGTCGGGAGCCCCGCGATCCCGTTTCCCGCGACGATCTGCGCCGACCGCTCGTCCTCGGGCGCGGGGGGCAGCCAGCGCTCGGCCCAGTACACCTGTGGGGGCCGCAGGATCTCGGGAAGGTCGCGGGATCGAACGCCTTCGAAGATCGCCGTATGGAGCACCGCCCCGTGGCTCGTCCCCGGCCCGTGGGTGAGATGCGCGCGCCGCGCGCCGCGCTCGACGACGCGTTCGATCTCCCGCTCGTATCCGGGCACGTCGAGGTAGATCACACGCAGCGTGAGCGTATCGTCGCGGTCCGCCGAAGCCCGCAGCTCGACCCCTGCCTTGTAGGCCCCGTGGTATTCGCCGGCGAAGGAGACTCTCCCGAGGTGTGCGAGACGGCCGAGTGTGCCCGGCTCGGCGAGCACGAGGAAGCCGAAATGAGCCTGATACTGGATGACTTCGGCGCCCGCCTGCGCCAGCGCGTCGGCCCACTCCGGTTTTGGCGGGGCGTCGAACTTCACGACGTACGGCCGGCGAGTCTCGGCCCCGGGCGGGGTCGCTCGCCACCGCGCGTCGATCGCGGGCTCGCCATCGCGCACGTCGAATCGCTCGGCTCCGATCGACAAGCGGTCGGCGTCCGCGAGCGGATGGAACGCGAGCCCGCGCGCGCGCAACGCGACGACCGCGGAGCCTCGCACCTCGGCGAAGACCAGGTTGCCGTAGACCTCGATCGTCCGGACACCGGCCGGGAGGGCGGTGGACGATGCCCCGGGCGCGCGCTCGATCCAGCCCTTTTCGGGGGGTCGGTCGGGACTCGCCGCACCGATCCCGACTCCGAGCAGGAGCGCCACCGCGAACCCTGCCCCGAGCCTCATGATACCGGCCGGATCTCTCATCTCGGAGTTCGCCTCGATCGCCCCTGGAAATATGCCGCGAGACGGGCCCCGCGACACGGAAAGAGTCGCGGGACCCGGATCGCAGCGCCCAGGATCGTGCCGAACCGATCGATTCAGCGCCGGGCGCGGTAGGTCAGTGACCGCACCGTTCCGGCGAGGTCAGCGCGCCGGACACCCGCCTCGGCCAACGAAGCCGCGACCTCGTCGGGCAGGACGTCGGAAACCGCCGACAAGTAGTCCACGTCGCGCAGGATCTCCGCGTCACGCAGGCCGGATTGTGCGAGGATCCGGAAGTACTCCGAGCGCTCGATCGCGCCTGCGACGCAGCCGATCCAGGCGAGCAAGTTCCGACTCACCGCTTCGGGCAGCGGCCCGCCGAGGACGATGTCCGAGACGACGAGCCGCCCGCCGGGGCGCAGCACTCGCGCGATCTCGCGGAACACCCTGGCCTTGTCCGGAACCAGGTTGATCACGCAGTTGCTCGTCACCGCGTCGACGCTCGCGTCCTCCACGGGCAGCGACTCGAGGCGACCCATCCGGAACTCGACGTTCGTGAACCCACCCCGCACGGCGGCATCCCGGGCGCGCGCGATCATCTCCGGCGTCATGTCGACGCCGATCACGCGCCCGGCCGGTCCGACACGACGCGCAGCGAGGAACGCGTCGAGCCCTCCCCCCGAGCCGAGGTCGAGCACGGTCTCGCCGGGGGCAAGGTCGAGGACGTCGATCGGCGCTCCGCAGCCGAGGCCGAGGTTCGCCTCGGCCGGCGCTTCTTCGAGGGCGGTCGCGCCATAGCCGATGGCCCGCGATGTCGCTTCCTCGGTGCCGCACGAGCTCGTGCAGCAGCCATTCTTGGAGCCCGTCGCGATCCGACCGTACCGGTCGCGTACGAGTCGCACGAGATCCTCGGTGTCTCTGGGAACGGATTCGTGTCTCATCGTCGGTTCCTCCTGCTCGAGCCGGGCGGCTTGCCCGGGTTGGGTACGAGATGCTCGAACGCCCCAGGACAGCACGCTTCGGTGGCCTCGAGAATCGCCGCGAGAAGCGTCTCGACCGATCGGACCGTATCGCGCCGCCTCGTCGAATCGATGCGCGCCAGAACCGCTCGGGCGAAGTCGATCTCCTGCTGCTCGACCTCCACCGCGGCCGCTCGGCCGGCCGAGGTCAAAGTCGCCCGCAGAGCGCGCGAGTCTCCCGGATCCGGCTCGCGATCGACGAGGCGCCGTTCCTCGAGACGCGTCAAGTTGCGGGTCAGCGTGCTGGGTGCGATTCCGAGGCGGCGGCTGAGGTCACAGAGACGCTGGGGGCCGTTGCGCTGCAGCGCTTCGAGCGCTGCAGCCTGCGCCACGGTCATCCCGCAGCAGGCGACGTCGGCGCGCTCGGAGATCGAGAACCGCCGCACGAGGAGTTCGACCCCATCCCGCAGCCGCCGGGCCAGGGCGTCCTCGCGGCCGCCCGGGGAGGGCGGGCAACCCGCGCAGGGCGCAAGGGCGCGCGGGGATCCGTTCGAGGGTTTTCGTCGCCGCATGCGTTAGTTGTAACCTACAACTATACAGTCGGCAAGCCCCATGCACCGCCGATGCGCCACCAAGGGCGTGAGCACCTCCATCGCCGACTGCCAGGTCGCAACCGCCACCTGACGCTTGGCGCTGGGGTATGATCCAGGCCGTGGCGGCATCCTCCGTCGTCGGCGGAGGCGGTTGAGGGCCCGCGCTCTCCCGGAGGCCCGGCGCGTGGCTGGTCCGATCTCTGGCCGTTGATCCGTATGGCCTCGTGGCTCATCGCCGCCCATCTCGCGGAGATCGCCGTGTGGGCGCTGCTCTACACGGGGTTCGACGTGTTTCCGGACGCCGAGTCGTCCTGGTACTTCAGCGCCGTAACCTACACCACCGTGGGCTACGGTGATCTCGTTCCGCCGCCGCCGTGGCGCTTGCTAGCGGGTGTCGAGGGGTTGACCGGGATCCTGATGTGCGGCTGGTCGACGGCGTTCTTCTTCGCCGTCTTCAGCCGGATACATCCGGACGGTGCTTCAACTACCCGACCTTGGGTGACCTGTACAAGTACGCCGCCTACGATGCCATCGTGCAGCGGCTGCTCCCGGGCACTCGCCTCCTGGGAGCAACCGACTCGCCTTGACCGGCCTAATCCGAGCGCCGGGTCTCCGACGCCGCGGGGTCGCTCAGCCTCGGTCGTCAAGCCGACGACGGAGAACGGCGTCCTGGTCGTGCGCCACGACATTCGTTCGAACGCCGACGCCGACCAGCTCGACCCCGACAATGCCCTTGATGAAGGCGCGGTCCTTGCCGGCGAGACGGCGCCATACGATGCGGCGCACCTGGTCGAGATCCGCGAAGACCCGAAAACCGGAGGGCGGTGAGTCAGCGCTGCGGCCGCTCGTCGTCCAGCACACGCCGGAAGTAGTCCACGATGAGCTCTTCGGGCATCGTATCGCCGCCCTCGTGCACGCGATACTCGAGGCGCGATCGTTGGCCGAGCGCCGCGTACTGTCGGACCAGGAGCCGCTCGTAGTGCGCGGGTCCCTGGCGACTCGACTCCGCGTCCTTCCGCCCGTGCCCGGCGAGCAACGGGCGGGGAGCGTAGGCCAGCGCAAGCACGTTGCGATCCCCGAGCGCCAGGAGCCCGGGCAGCACGTGGCACAGGTCGACCGGTCCCACGGGCCGCGTGGCTTCGCCGAGCGGAGGGACGCCGAGGGTCTTGCGACCGAAATCGGCGACCGCGCCGATCCGATCGTTCAAGAGCGCGGTCTGGACCGCGAGCCAGCCGCCGAGCGAGACTCCCGTCGCACCGATCCGCGTCGGATCGACGCGCGGGTGACGGGCGAGGATCTCGGTCGCCACAAGGGCCGCCTGAAGCTGCACGGTTCGTGTGGTCGTCCCCAGCGCCAGGTGGAGCGGCGCCAGGAACTCCTCGTCCGAGCCCGATCCGAACGTCCCGGCCAGGTAGCCCGCGTCGACCTTTTCCACCGCCACGGTCACGAAACCCGCCCGCGCGAGGCGCGCCGCGATTCCGCGCTGGTAGCTGTCGAGGTCGAGAACGAGATCGCGCAGGCCGTGGAGCGAGTGACCCGACAGCACGACGATCCCGGGACGCTTCTCGCTGCCCGACGGCAGACACACGACCATCGGCACGCGCAGACCGGACGGCCGGATTTCGACCGCATGGACCTCCATCCGTACGTCGTCGCGAACGATCGTTCCGAGGATGCGGTCGACGAACCGCCCGGCGATCGGGCTCTCCGGCCCGCGGGGCGAGCGGACCACCCAACTCTCGAGACCGAGAGCGCGCTCGAGCGCGGAGGTGACGGCCCCGCGAAACTCGGCGAATGCCTCCGCAGGCAGCGGAAAGTCGCTGTCCGAGTACTGGCGCTCGGCCGCCTGCCGGCGCAGCGTCGTTTCGAGCGCCGGCTCGATGGCCGGACCGAGGAGCGCGCCGAGCGGGTCCTCGACTTCCGCGGCGCACGGGCGCGCGAACGCCGCGACGAGCATCGCGACGGCGACCGCCCGGCTCTGGGTGTGCCTCATCGAGCGAGCGCAACGATGCATCGACGGCTCCTGTGCGACGGTGCGGCGACCGGCGGGGAGTTTACTCTTGCCCTCCGCTGGATCCGGCCTTGACCGCGCGCGCCGCGGCGAGCCTGCCCATTGCGGCGATGCCGAAGGCCGGCCCGAGGGCGAGCACGCCGAACGCCCAGCGCCAGCCGACGACCGCGGACAGCCGCGGGACGACGAGGATCGTCGCGATCGTCAGCAGGAATCCGAGCGACGTCTGCAGAGTCAGCGCCGTGCCGACCGCGTGCCGGGGAGCCACCTCGGTCACGAGGGTGCTGAACTGCGCCGAGTCGGCGACGACGAAGAACCCCCAGGTGACGACGACGAGCGCGACGATCAGTGGGTGCTTGCCGAACGTGAGGCCGGCCAGGAGAGCGCACGCGCCGCTCGCGGCGAGCGCTCGGCGCACCAGGCGCTCGCGTCCGATGCGGTCGGCGACGACTCCGCCCCACACGCAGCCCAGGCTGCCGGCCGCGATCGCGGCGAAGGTGAGAGCCGCCGCCGCTCCCGCCGGGACCTCCTCTCCGGCGTGCGCCGCCAGGCTGGCCGCGAGGAACGCGGGGATCCACGTCCACATCGCGTACAGCTCCCACATGTGCCCGAGGTATCCGAGGGTCGCAAGGCGCGTCTCGCGGTGGCGGGCGAGCGATCCGGCGAGGCGCCAGGAGAACGGTCGGCGTTCGAACGGGAACGGGCCGTCGCAATAGCCCACGGCGACGAGCAGGGCCCCGAGCACGGCACCTGCCGTCGTCGCGCCGATCACGACCCGGGCGTCCGGGGCCGAGAGCGTTCCGAGGAGGAACGGCCCGGCCTTTCCGAGCGTCAGCGCGCCGACGACGATGCCAATGGCCAGGCCGCGCCCGCTCCGGAACCATGTCGCGGTCATCTTCATCGCCGGTGGGTACACGCCGGCCAGGAACGCGCCGGCGGCGAAGCGCACGGCCAGCGCCGCGCCGAAGCCCTCTACCGAGAGCAGCGCCAGGTTGGCCGCACCAGCGAGTAGCGCCGAGCACGCGAAGTACGCGCGCGCCGGCACAACGTCGGCCAGGTTCAAGACAGCGGCAACGGCGGTCCCGGCGACGAATCCGAGCTGGACCGCCGCCGAGAGGTCGCCGATGCGCGCCGTGTCGAGGCCGAGGGTTCGGGCGAGATCCGCGGCGGAAGCGCTGGCCGAGAACCACACCGACATCGACAGCACCTGTGCGACGGCAAGGAGACCGAGCATGCGCCAGGCGCCGGGAGCAGCTGCGCCGCCGGGTCCTGGTCCCGCGCCCACGAGCTCAGCTCGCCGACCGGTCGGGGAGCGGCACGATGCGATACTCGGTTGGCGGGTCGGCACCGGCCTCGCGGGCGAACAGGTCGGCGATCGCCGGGTCGACGGTCAGGTAGAGGATTTGCCACCCGGCGCGGACGAGATCCACCGCGGCGGCGACGAGCGCGCGACGCCGCTCGGGGTCGGCGGTCAGGAACGTGTCGTCCCACACGAAGAACGCCGGCTCGCCGAGAACCCGGTGGGCCAGCGCCGCGCGCAGCGCGATGTGCAGCTGGTCGTGCGTTCCGCGGCTCAGAGCCTCCGGGCGAACCGTCGATCCATCCGGCGCGACGGCCTCGATCGCCGCTCCGGACCGCCTTAGACCGACCCATCGACCGCCGGTAAGACGGGAGAAGATCGCTCCGGCTCCCATCGTGGCGTCTCCGAGCGCGCGATCGAGGTGCCCCTCGACGTCTCGGTCCGCCTCGTCGACGATGTCGAGGGCAAGTCGCGCGGCATCGCGCATGCGCCCGCGATCTTCCTCCTGGACCCGGATCTCGTCGAGCGCGAATCGTGCGGATGCGAGATCCGGCTCCCCGATCGAGAGCAGCCCCCGTTCGATCATCCCGACCGTCTCGCGGTCGAGTTTCTCGACCGTCGCTCGCGCCTCCGCGAGATCCGACTCGAGCCGCCCGAGGACCCCCGGGGTCGGCGCGAGCCCCGGGTCCTCGCCGCGGTGCTGCGCGACCTCGCGCTCGCGCTGGCTCGCGGTGCGGCCGGGGAGGAGGCGCTCAAGCTCGGCCTCGGCCAGGCTTCTCTCGATCTCGACCCGGCGCTTCCGCTCGATCCGGCCGGCGAGGCCGTCGATCGTCGTGACGCCGGCACGGTCCCGCACGGTCCGGATGCGTTCCTCGACCGCGGCGAACTCCCGCTCGGCCGCATCCGTCTCGCGCACCAGCTCGTCGACGCGCTCCGTCGCTCTTGCAGCGTGGGCCCGGGCGCCCTCGAGTCGAACCCGCGCGCCGAGAGCGGTCCGATCGGCCTCCAGGATCCCTCGTTCGACACCGGGCAGATCGTCGGCCTGGATCCCCAGGCGGAGAGCCTCGGCGATGATCTCCGAGCGCCGGTCGCCGGCTTCGGCGCGCGCCGAGCGGTCCCGCCACGAGAGCAGCAGCAGGCCCGATCCGGCGATCGCAAGCGCTGCCCCGGCGACCGCGAGCCAGGGTTCCACGAACCCGCCCGCGAGCAGCGCCACTCCCGCGACGAGCGTCGACGCAGCCACGGGCACGAGGGCGCGTGGTGCGTCCCCGTCGGGCTTGCCGACGCGCTTCGTGTCTTCAACCCGGCGCGCGAGCCCTGACCCGGCGAGGCTCGCGACACGCTGCGCGGCGTCCGCGGCCGCGCTCTCGGCCCGGCGCACGGCATCGTCCGCGCCGCGGCGGTCCTCCTCGGCACGGTCCCGCGCCCGCCGTGCGTCCAGCTGTCGCGCCGCCTGATGTGCGAGATCGACGTCGAGGCCGCGCCACCGCCGAAGATCGTTGTCCTCGTATCGCTCGAGCCCCAGGAGCTCCGCCCGCGCCGCACCCGCGGCCGAGAGTGCGGCTGCGGCCCGGCCCCACATGTCGAAGTCGGTGGCGGCGCGCTCGCGTGCGGCGGCGGTCTCGAGCCGTGCCAGCACGGCGCGCCGCGCACGGAGCTCGGCCTCCCGCGGGCCGAGGGACGCGAGTCCGTCGAGGAACGACTCGATCGCCTGGCGCCGGTCCGCCAGCTGTCCCTTCTGCTCGGCCCATTCCTTCGTGTCGCGGTCCTTCGGAGTGAGGCCGGCGCGCTCGCGGACGCGAGAGCGGATCGTCTCCGCGTCGAAGCCGGTCAGGTGCGGCCTCGCCTCGACGAGCCAGTCCTCCTGTCCCGATCCGACGCGGCGCAGACCCGCACGCCCTTCCGGAATGACGAGCAGGTTCCATAGCAACGGCTCGTCGCACAGGATGGCGGGCACCGCCCCGGCTCCCGAGGCGAGTTCGACCTCGACGGAACCGTCGTAACCCGGCAGATTCCGTCGCACTCCATCCCAGGACACGGCGTTCGCCCGCCGGAAGCTCCCTCGCAGCCACGCGTGAAGCGCGTCGACGATCGACGACTTGCCGGACTCGTTGCTTCCCACGACGACGGTCAGGCGATCGAACGAGATCTCGAAGCCCCGCAGCGGGCCGAAGCCGTCGATCCGTATCCGGGCGATGTGCACGCTCACCGCGAGCCCTCGCGCGCCGCGCCCACGAGCAGCCCGGCCGCGCGCCGCACGGTCTCCGCCGCGAGCCCGTCGCGGGCCGAGCGCTGGTGTAGGCGCTCCAGCAGCTCGGCGAGCCATGGATGTCGTTCGACCAGCACCGCGACGGTGATCGTCTCCGAGACGTCGACCTCGACTCGGCGGAAGTTCGGCGCCACGGCTGCGGCGATCTCCTCCGTCCTCTGGCGCAGGTCGGTTTCCGCTCCGTCCAGGTATCCGTCGACGCGGATCCGGATCCCGTGGCACGGATCGACGTGCGAGCCCGTGGCCGTGACCCGCTCGGCGATCCGTCGAAGGACCGAGTCGACATCGTCCCACGGCAACACGGTCTCGCGGCACTCGGTCCAGTACGGGGTCGCGAGCGGAATCCGCCGGACCTCGCGCACGCCCTCCCCGGGGACGAAGTCGACGAGCACCGCGTGGCGGCGGCCGATCTCACCGCGCTTGATGGCGATCGCGGAGCCTGAGTAGCCCCACGCCGTGGTCGCGGTCCACGACTCGAACGTCGCCCGGGCGTGCACGTGGCCGAGCGCGGCGTACGCGAACCGCGCGTGCAGGTCGGCTTCCAGGATCGGGTAGTACGCAGCCTCCAGTCCTTCCGTCTCCGCAAGCGCGAGCCGTCCCTGGCGAAGCGTCCCGTGCGCCATCAGGACGGTTCGGAGCGGGTCGAACTCGAGCCCGGCGAGATCGCGTCCGAGCGTGCTGCCCGTGCGATAGGGCACGCCGACGATCTGCAGTCCGGCCCCGGATCCGTCGTCGACGTCGTGGATCGTGTACGGCGTCCCGGTGAGCACGACCGTGCGGCGGCCATGGTCGGCCCCCGTCGGGAACGCGCTGCGCGCGGCATCGCGCGGGTCGAGGTCGTGGTTGCCGGGAGTCACGATCGTCGTCCCGGCGAACGCCTCGAGGGACGAGCGCACCGCGCCGCGGAGCGGGTCCGAAGCCTCGGGGGCGTCGAACAGATCTCCCGGCACGAGGAGCAGGTCCGCTCCCTCGACGGCCGCGACGCGAACCACCTCGGCGAGAGCGGCGAGCCGCTCCGGAAAGTCCGGGTGCAGGTGGAAGTCGGAGGCCTGCAGGAACCGCATGCGCGCGCATCATACCCCTCAAGTCCAGTCGATCCAGCGACTTCGGAGGATCGGCGGCTCTCCTGAAACCGAATGGCGCGAGCACTCGTTTATCACTGTGATATCGTAGAGATGTCTAAGGAGGAACACGAGCCATGACGCACGAATCCCCGCGCAACCCGATCTCCGGGTACGTGATCCTGACGCTCGCCCTGGGTCTTCTCGCCGCCGCAATCGCGATCTTCGTATACGGCGTGCGGACCGGGCGTACCGGGTCAATCGTGATCGGTATCGCCTGTGTCCTCGTCGCCGGGTTTCTCGCGGCGGGGCTGTTCGTCGTCAACCCCAACGAGTCGCGCGTGCTCGTGCTGTTCGGCGTGTACAAGGGAACGGTCAAACGAAACGGGTTCTGCTGGGCCAATCCGTTCTACTCGAAGAAGAACGTGACGCTGCGCGCCCGCAATCTCAACGGGCAGAAGCTCAAGGTCAACGACCGCGCCGGCAACCCGATCGAGATCGCGGCCGTCGTCGTGTGGCAGGTCGAGGACACCTACCGCGCGTCGTTCGACGTCGACGACTACGAGCACTACGTCGTCGTACAGAGCGAGGCCGCGGTGCGGCATCTCGCCGGGTCGTACCCGTACGACACGATCGAGGACCACGCGGAGGAGACGCTCACCCTGCGCGGCGGGACCGAGCAGGTTCGGGAAGTGCTCGAAAAGGAGCTGAACGATCGCCTGGGCCGCGCCGGGATCCGCGTCACCGAGGCGCGTCTGAGCCACCTGGCTTACGCGGCGGAGATCGCGGAGGCGATGCTCCGGCGGCAACAGGCGTCGGCGGTTGTCGCCGCGCGCACCCAGATCGTGAACGGAGCCGTGAGCATGGTCGAGATCGCGCTCGAACGGCTTTCCGCCGGACACATCGTCGAGCTGGACGAGGAGCGAAAGGCGGCGATGGTGAGCAACCTGCTCGTCGTGCTGTGCAGCGAGTCATCGGCCACGCCGGTCGTGAACGTGGGCACGCTGTACCAGTAGCGAGGCGGCTGTGGGTGAGCGGAAAGCGCTCCTGTTGCGGATCCGCCCGGAGCTCTGGGAGGAGCTGCAGCGCTGGTCCGCGCAGGAGTTCCGTAGCGTGAACGGGCAGATCGAGTTCGTGCTGCAACGCGCCGTCGAGGAGCGACGACGCGCCGGGCACCCCGAGGACGACCCCGACCCGGGCTGACCCGCGACGCGTCGGTTGCACCAGGCTCCGCGCGGACTCATGTTCTGGGGCGGACACGACTCGAGGCCGGGTCGCGAGGAGATCTGCCGATGCAGCGCCTGCCGACCGTCTTGCTCGCGCTATTCCTGTGCGCGTGGGCGGCTCCGCTGGTCGAGGCCCGCCGCGGCGACGAGCTGCAGGCGCGACGCGATGCGATCGACACCATGGCCGTCGAGACGATGCAGCGACTGTTTTCGGAAGCCCCGGCCACGAAGGATCTGTATAGCCGAGCCGCGGGATTCGCCGTTTTCGACAACTTCAAGGTGTCGTTGCTCCTCTCCGGGGCGGGCGGCGTCGGGGTCGCCGTCGATCGGAAGAGCGGGAAGCACACCTACATGAAGTCGGGCGGTGGCGGTCTGGGCCTCGGCCTCGGCGGACACTCCTACCAGCTCGTCGTGCTGTTCGAGACGCAGTCCGCTCTCGAGCGCTTCGTTGCGAAGCGCTGGCAGGTCGACGCGGCGGCGAGCGCCGTCGCCGGCACGTCCGGCAAGGCGACGGCCGCTACGTTCACCGAAGGCATCGCCGTGTTCCAGATGACGAACAAGGGTCTCGTGGCGCAGGCCGACGTCACCGGAACACGCTACTGGCGGGCCAAGGCCCTCAACGGCAACTGACCCACGACGCGCGGTAGACTGGGGCGCGGGCCGGGCGAAGTCCCCCCGGGGTCAGGAGGGCGGGTCGTGGCGACGCACCTGTTCTCGCGTGCAGGGTCGGCTCGGTGCACGATCGCGCTCTGCGGGGCGTTCCTCGCGGTTGCGACGGCCGAAGTCCCACGAGCCCACGCCGAGGATCCGGACCACGGGAAGTTTCTAGTTGCCTCTCGCGATCTGAGCGACCCGAACTTCCGTCAGACGGTTGTACTCCTGCTCGGACACAGTCCGCAGGGAGCCATGGGCCTCGTCGTGAACCGGCCCGCGGGCGCCCCGATGAACGAGATCCTGGGCGAAGTCGACGATCTCGTCACGGACGACGACACGCTGTTCTGGGGCGGGCCCGTCACCCGCGGAGAGGTGTTTGTCGTGTTTCGCGCGACGGACGCACCCGAGGGAGCCGCGCGGGTGTTCGGGGACGTGCACGTGAGTCGGAGGATCGAGCTTCTGCGCCGCCTGCTCACGAGCGGCGATCCGGAGACGTTTCGCGTGCTCGTGGGCTACGCGGGCTGGGCCCCGGGGCAGCTCGACGCGGAGATCGAGCGCGGAGACTGGAGTGTGCTCCCGGCGGATCCCGCGATCGTCTTTGACGCCGAGCCCGAGACCGTCTGGGGTCGGCTCGTCCCGCCGGACCCGACCGGGGTGGCACGGAACGACGGTCGGCGGCCGGGCTAGCCCCGCTATTCCTCCCGACCGGGCGGGAGGGCGCGTGCAGGGTCGAGCCAGCGCCGGACCGCAGGGTGGTCGAGGACCGTGCGGAGATACACCGCCGCGCGCGGCGTCTCGTCGGTCGGGATGCCGAACGCGTCCAGTCGAACGAGCGCCGGGGCGAAGAAAATGTCCGGAGCGCCGAACTCGCCGGCGAGGAACGGTCCCGGGGGCCGTGGCTCGCCGAGGGTCCGGTCGAGCAGCCGCAGGAGCGCGGCGGCATCGGCCACGGCGTCCATGGGCGGGTCCGGGCGCTCGGGTAGGAAGCACAGATGGAACGACATTCCGGCCCGCAGCGCGGTGAAGCCGGAGTGCATCGTCGCCGCGAGCCACCGGGCCCGGGCGCGCGCGCAACGCTCCACCGGCCAGAGCGCCGGGTGGTCCGGAGGTGGAAACGCCTCTTCCAGGTACTCGATGATCGCGAGTGAGTCCGGGATCGTGAGCACACCGTGCTGCAGCACCGGCACGAGACCGGTCGGGGAGACCCGCTCGAGCAGCGCGTCCCCGCGACCGCCGACGAGCTCGACGAGCCGCTCGTCGAACTCGAGCCGCTTGTGGACGAGCGCGACGTACGCGCGCATCGACCACGACGACACGTTCTTTTCGCCGACGTACAGAACGAGCGGATCCATTGCGACCTCCACGGAGCGGACTCGAACGAGTGTAACGTGAACCGTTCGAGGAGGGCGGCACGATGCGCGCGATTCGACTCTTTCCCTTGCCCTGGGCCGCGGCGTGCGCTCTCGCGGCGACCCAGGCCGCCGCGGCGCCCGAGATCGAGGTCGTGTCCGTGAACTCCTGGCACGGCCTGCGCCCGCGCGCGGCCTTTCGCCTGCAGGGAGAGGCCAAGCCCCGGCGGGAAACGCGGATCGAGGTCCAGATCGAGGCGCTCGCCGAGCTCTATCCCGACATCCTGTTCCTCCAGGAGATGAATCCCGCACCCGGGCTCGCGCGGAGGTTCGCCGACCAGCTGGGTTACGACGAGGTGCACAAGATCGATGCGTGCGGCATCCGTGTCGGATCGATCGGGATTCCGACGAACGTCCGTTCGGGCCTGGCGATCCTCGCTCGCCGCCCGCTCGGCCTCCGGCGCGTCGGAGCGGCTCGACTGAGCGGCCCCGGCGGATGCGCGGACGCCGCCGGGTTCCAGCTCGGTGAGTCGCGCTACGCGCTGTTCGCCGAGGTGACCGTGGGGGGCGCTCGGGTCCTGCTGGCCGATGTCCACCTGCACAACGTTCCGTGCGGATCCCCCCAGTTCGATGCAGAGGTCGAGCGGCTCGTCCGCGCGGGGGACGTCGCGGCGGCCGAGGCCGCGCAGGTCATCCGGCTCGTGGATCGACGCCGCGGCCGGCAAGAACGGGAGGCTCGGGCTCTCGTGGCGGCGATCGAGCGTCAAGCGCGCCGAGCGTCGTACGCGGCGGTCATCGTCGCCGGCGATTTCAACGCAGAGCCTGGCTCTGCGGTCCTGAGCGAGATCGAGCGACATGGCTTCCGCCTCGCCATCGAGCCGGCCGACGCTCCTGCGCCGACGTACGATCCGATCGTCAACGCCGAGAACACGAGCCTCGCCGCGCCGCCCGGATTTCCGTATCCGGCGTTCGATCGACCTGCGCTCGCCGCCCTCTACGCTGCCGAGCGCGCGCGTCCCCGGCGCATCGACCACGTGCTGGTGCGGGGCAACCTGCGGATCGTCGCGACGGACCGTGTCCTCGATGCGCCGCGCGACGGGTGGTTCCCATCCGACCACTTCGGGGTCCGGGCGCGTCTCGTGGCCGTCCGTCCGTGAGTGCTCACGGGTCGCGGCTCGTGCGGCGTGAGGCTAGACTGGGCCGCCACGGTTCGGACCGGCACGCGAGAGGTAGGCATGATCACCACGGGCGATTTCAAGCGCGGCGGGCGGATTCTCAGCGACGGTGAGCCGTTCACGATCGAGGACTTCGCGGTCCAGACGCCTTCGGCCCGAGGTGCCGCGACGCTCGTGCGGTGCAAGCTGCGGAGCGTGCTCACGGGAACCCTGGTCGAGAAGACGTTCCGTGGCGGGGAGAAGTTCGAGGTTCCCGACGTAGGTTTCCGCCAGGTCCAGTTCCTGTACGACGACGGCGAGGCTTGCCACTTCATGGACGTCACGTCCTATGAGCAGTTCGCCCTCGACCACGAGCGCTTGCCCGGCATGGTGCCCTGGCTCACCGAGGGGTTGAAGCTGTCCTCCGTCGTCTGGGACGGCAACATCGTCGGCGTCGATCTGCCGCAGTACGTCGAGGCGACGATCGACATGGCGGGCGGCGGCTCGAGAAGCGACACGGCGAGTGGGAAGAACCTGAAGGACGCCACGCTCACGAACGGGATTCAGATCAAGGTGCCCCTGTTCATCGATACGGGCGAGCGCATCCTCGTCAATCCAAAGACGATCGAGTTCGTCCGCCGGGCCTAGCCCGGACCGCCGCCGGCCGGCCTCGACGGCTCGGAAGCGAATCGCTAGAATCCCGGTCACGACCCGCGACATCCCACGCCGCGCGCGTCGAGAGGAGACCCACACAGATGACGAAGAAAACGATCGTTTGGGCGGTCGCGATGACCCTCGTGCTCGGGGCGGTCGCGCTCGGTGGCGACGCGGCCGGGTCGGTCACGCTCGAGGGAAAGATCACCTGCGCCAAATGCACGATCGGCGCGGCCGACGCCAAGGAATGCCAGAACGTGCTCGTGGTCGACCAGGAAGGGGCGGCGAAGCACTACTACGTCGTGAAGAACGACGTCGCCGAGCAGTTCGGCCATGCGTGCAAGGGCGAGAAGGGTGCCGTGGTCACGGGCACCGTCGCAGACAAGGACGGCAAGAGTTGGATCACCGCGACGAAGATGGAGCCCCCGCAGGAGAAGAAGGCCTGATCGGTCCGTCCGCGGGCCCTCCGTCCGGTAGTCGGCGCGCCAGCACGACTGTGACGTCGTCGGCCTGAGGCCGAGGGCCCGTGTACGCTGCGACCCGCTCGACGATCCGTGCGGCGAGCGCGGACATCGTCTCGTCGGTTCTCCGCCCCCACAGACCCTCGATACCACTCGTCCCCAGCGGATGGCCGGACTCGTCCTCGCACTCGTAGACGCCGTCGGTCAACAACCCGAGCACGTCGCCGGGCTCGAGCCGCAGTGTTCGCGCCCGCGGGGGCGTGCCGTGGGCGAAGAAGCCCATCGGCATCGATGTCGCGCCGATCCATTCGAACGTTCCATCGCCCGCGTGCCAGTGCAGCAGCGGAGCCTGCCCTGCCGCGTGGTACGTGACCTCGTGGGTCCGCGCGTCGAGAACACCGAGAAACGCGGTCACACCGCGGTTCGAGGCGAGGTCCTCGACGAGCTGATCGTTGATGTGCCGGTACGCGTCGTCGATCGCGGCACCGAGGCGCACGGCGATCCGGAGCATCGCCCGGACCTGGGTCACGCTGAGGGCGGGCCCGATTCCGTGTCCCGTGGCGTCGCCGACGAGAACGATGAGCCGGTCATCGGCCAGCGGGAGGAAGTCGAACGTATCTCCCCCGGTCTGTTCCGCCGGCCGGCTCAAGCCCATGACGTCGTATCCCGGGAGGGTCGGGGCCGTTCGCGGAAGCAGGGCGACCTGGATGTCACGAGCGATGGTCAGCTCGCGGTCGAGCTTTTCTTTGGCCACGATCTGCTCGGTCATCTGCGCGCGACGGATGGCGACGGCGCATTGAGCCGCGAGCGTCGTCGCTGCGCGCTCGTCGTCGAGGTCGAACGCGCCCTCGATCTTGTTGAGGATCTGCAGGACTCCGACGAGCGACCCGTCGTCTCCGACGAGCGGCACGGCGAGCAGGCACCGCGTGCGGTACCCGGTCTGCCGGTCGGCCTCCGGGTTGAACCGCGGGTCAGCGTAGCAATCCGGGACGTTGACCACGCTGCGGGTCCGGGCGCTCTCGCCGGCGATGCCCCGATCAGCGGGAAAGCGCAGAGTGCCGACGCCGGTGGCCACGGCCGTGGCGAGCTCATGACTTCCCGGGTCGTACAGGAACACCGACCCCCGATCGGCCCGCAGGACGACGCGCGCGGCGTCGACGATCTCCCCCAGGAGATCGCGCAACTCAACCGGCGCCGCGAGACGACGCGTCACCTCGAGGATCCGCTCGAGCGCGGCGGGGGGCAGGCGTTGGCCGGTGCGTCGTGTGCGCGCCATGCTTCCGAGTACCGTGCTCGGCAGGGCGGGCGCACGGCGCGGGGAGTATATACTCTCGACCCACCGGTGGGCCGGAATGCGCGCCCGCCACGCTACGGGGCGTTCCGCGTGTCGCATCCCGTCGAGATCACGGGACCTCTCCGGCTGTCGATCGTTCGCACGATCGCACACGGCGGCATGGGGCACGTCTACCAGGCGGTCCAGCACGGCGTCGAGGGGTTCTCGAAGACCGTGGCCGTGAAGACGATCCTCGAGCGCTACTCGGGCGACGAGGAGTTCGTCCGGATGTTCATCGCGGAGGCGAAGCTCGTCGCCGACCTGGTCCATCAGAACATCGTCCAGGTGTACCACCTGGGGCGTGCCTCGAAGATCCTGTACATCGTCATGGAATACGTCGAGGGCATGAACTTGCACGACGTTCTCGCGCGGCACCGCGAGACCGGCCGCCGGCTCCCGATCGAGCTCGCCGCGTTCATCGCTTCGCGCGTCTGCCGCGGTCTCGAGTACGCGCACAAGCAGACGGCGCGAGACGGAACCCCCCTCGGTGTGGTGCATCGCGACATCTCCCCGCGCAACCTGCTCGTGACGTGGTTCGGCGAGGTCAAGATCGGCGACTTCGGGATCGCCAAAGCGCGCAGTCTGACGATCGACGAAGAAGAGGGTCGGTTGCTGGGCAAGTACGCGTACCTGTCACCGGAGCAGGCACGGCTCGAGCCCACCGACAAGCGGTCCGATCTCTTCTCGCTCGGTCTCGTGCTGTGGGAGATGATCGTGGGACGGCGAGCC